>Ga0181375_1000012_pt1 | contig 189787 bp, 181 predicted proteins | sample LowvirmetaG_FD_130090 | JGI IMG/M metagenome (GOLD analysis project Ga0181375, IMG submission 130090) | Marine viral communities from the Subarctic Pacific Ocean - Lowphox_11 viral metaG | ecosystem: Environmental > Aquatic > Marine > Oceanic | place: Subarctic Pacific Ocean | collected... | reverse complement strand
CATTGGTGGCCCGGCCCAAAGTGCCGCCCATTTCGGCGGCTTGCACCGGGTTGCCATTGGCATCGCGGATAAAGATGTACAGTTTGCCATCTTCATCATTTGCCTCGATCGTCCACCCCAGCGCCTCTTGCAACGCCTTGTCATGATCAAAGGTCTGTGAGGCGACATAGGAGTTTTTGACCTCGAGACCGGGGAATGTCCGCACGGCCTGAACTGCCATGAAGACATTGACCCCGATGATCACGGCGAAGGCGGACACAGTCCCGATGAGAACATGTTTACCAGTGATTTCGCGCATGATTTAGTTTCCTTTGCCGTTAAAGACGGAGTCGACGGAAACCCGTTCGGAACTGGCCACATCTTCGACCCAGAACGAGAACTCTTTCCGTTCGGAATTTGCGGCCTCGGACCCGGCGGGTGCCTCGACATAGGCCCGCACGATGCGCATTTCATCGGCGTTGACTTCGATGGTGTCGCCCGCCGTATTGTCGCCGCCCTGCAACGTCACCGTCAAGTCGGCGTCGCCAGAGACGCTCACACGGAACTCGCGCGTTTCGCCATGTTTGTTGCGCAACCGCAGGTCGTAAATGTTGCGGATCGCACCGTCGGATTGCATCACATAGGTCGGGTTGCGCACGGGGGCGACGGTCATGTCGATGTCCGAGCGAATAAAGAGAGCAAAAACCAGCCCAAATCCAACAGCGGCCCAAAGCACGGTGTACAGAATCGTGCGCGGGCGCAGGATGTGTTTCCACACCGGTTTTGTCGGCGCGCCCGAAATTTCGCGTGGCTCATCGGTCAACGCCATATAGTCGATCAGACCGCGCGGCTTGCCGATCTTGTCCATCATGTCATCACAGGCATCAATGCACAGTGCACAGGTGATACATTCGAGTTGCTGACCATCGCGGATGTCGATGCCCATCGGACAGACGTTCACACAGGCCATGCAGTCAATGCAATCACCCAGTTGATCCGCGCCTTCGCCCTTACGGTGTTTGCCGCGCGGTTCACCCCGCCAATGGCGATAAGCGACGGTCAGCGTGTCTTCGTCCATCATCGCGGCCTGAATCCGCGGCCATGGGCAGGCGTAGATACAGATTTGTTCGCGCGCGATGGCCCCAAAGAAGATCGTCGTGGCAGTCAAAACGGCCATGGTCATATAAGCGGCCGGATGGGCTTGGCCGGTCACGAGATCTTTCAACAGCGTCGGCGCATCGGTGAAATAAAACACCCAAGCCCCACCGGTTGCCAGACCAATCACGACCCAGGAGATGTATTTGACGATCCGCAGCCGCACCTTGCGCAGGTCCCATTTTTTCTGACGATGCAACCGCAGACGGGCGTTGCGATCCCCTTCGATCCAACGTTCGACAAGGATGAAAAGGTCGGTCCAGACGGTTTGCGGGCAGGCATAGCCACACCACACACGCCCAGCCGCAGAGGTGAACAGGAACAGGCCAAGCCCCGCCATGATCAACAGGCCAGCAATGAAATAGAATTCATGCGGCCAGATTTCGATCCAGAAGAAATAAAAACGACGACCGGCAAGGTCGATGAGAATCGCCTGATCCGGCAATTGCGGACCACGGTCCCAACGAATCCAAGGCGAGAGATAATAAATCCCCAAAGTAACCGCCATAATGACCCATTTGAGAGTCCGGAAATAGCCTTTCACACGGCGTGGAAAGATCGGTTCACGGGAGGCGTAGAGTTTGTCTTCGGGGGGGGTATCGGTAGAGCTCATGGAGCATTGCCTTTTCGCACGGTTCGCGTTTTCCCCTTAATGGGGCGGAGACCTTTATGGAGCCTTGATGTGGATCAAGATTTTTAGACTCGGTCCTAAAGATGCATCAAAAAAGTTTCTTTTTCCTGTGACATCCTGCCGCCCCCGGCAAGGAGCAGAACGCCGTCGAAATTGAAACAAAGCCGCGATCCGTCAAGAGCGCGGCTTTGTTGTCGTTTGTTGGCACCAACCCTGAAGAAACGCGCGAACAGGATCAAGGGTCAGTGCCGCAACCCGGACGTTGCCGCCCGGATTCCTATAGCTTATTGGCCGCCGCCCAACTGGTGGACGTAAAGCGCGGCTGCGTTGACCTCAGCCTGAGACAGACGCTGACCCCAAGCCGGCATCACACCAAAGCGGGCGTTGGTGACGGTTTCCTTGATGGTGGCACGATCGCCACCATAGAGCCAAATCGCATCGGTCAGATTCGGCGCCCCTTGGAAAAGGTCGCCCGTGCCGTCCTCAAGGTGACAAGCCGCACAGTTGTCAGCGAACACAACAGCGCCTTCGGTGGCCATGGCCGCGTCGTGGTCCTGACCGGACATCGACAGGACATATTCAACCACTTGGTCGATCTGAGCCGGTTCAAGCAACTCGTCAGCGCCGAATTTCGGCATCTCGGAGTAGCGCGCCTCATCGGTTTCGTTGCGCACACCGTGTTGGATGGTGTAGGCGACCTCGTCAATCGTACCACCCCAAAGCCAATCGTTGTCCAAAAGGTTCGGATAGCCGACGTTGCCGGCGGCACCGGAACCGTGGCACTGGGAACAATTGGCCCGGAACACAGCGGCACCCATGTTGACACCGTAGTTGTGCAGATCCGAGTTCACGTCGATTGTCGTGACATCGGCAGAGGCCAACTCGGCGTTCACGCCCGCATTCATCTCCTCAAAAGAGGCGATGTCTTTGGCCACTTCTGCCCGAGTGGACCAGCCAAGCATCCCGGCTGTTGCGGTTTTGATGCCCGGCCACGCAGGCATCGCGATCGAATACGCGATGGCCCAAATGATACAGGCATAGAAGACCATCAACCACCAGCGTGGAAGGGGGTTGTTGAGTTCTTCAATCCCATCCCAGGAGTGGCCTGTTGTTTCCACATCTTTTTTGCTCATGTCCTCGCCTCCTTTTCGGCGGGTGTGTCTTCGTTGCGAAAGATGCTGGTCGAGACGTCTTGATAGTCTTTGCGCGCGCCCGGGCGGAACACCCAGACAATGACCGCAACAAAGAACACGAACATCGCAAGCAGCACCCAGCTGTCAGCAAATTCCCGAAGGATATGATAGTTCATCACATACCCCCTTAGCGTGATGCGTCAGGCGTAAAGGTCGAGAAGTCGACCAATGTGCCAAGCATCTGCAAATAGGCGATCAGAGCATCCATTTCCGTGACACCGGGTTGACCGTCGAAGTTGGACACAACGGCTTTGGGATACCGGGCCATCAACCCGTCATAGTCGCTGTCGGGATCGGCCTGCGCAGCAAAGTCCGCTTGCGCCACTTCGATCATTTCGTCGGTGTAAGGCACACCCACGATCCGATGGGTCGACATCAGGTCCTGAATGTATTCCGCGTCGATATAACGATCCGCAAGGAAGCCATATTTCGGCATAACCGACTCAGGCACCACCGATTGTGGATCGGTCATGTGATCGACATGCCACGCATCGGAATAGCGACCACCCACACGGGCCAAATCCGGGCCAGTGCGTTTGGACCCCCACTGGAACGGGTGGTCGTATTTACTCTCCGCTGCCAGAGAGTAGTGACCGTACCGTTCCACTTCGTCGCGCATCGGGCGGATCATCTGAGAGTGACAGACGTAGCAGCCTTCGCGGATGTAGATTTCACGACCGGTCAACTCAAGCGGGGAATAGGGACGCACGCCTTCGACATCCTCGATGGTGTTTTCGAGGTAGAAAAGGGGTGCGATCTCTACGATCCCGCCGATGGTGACCACCAAAAGTGCGCCAACCATAAGGAGGGTGCCGTTGGTTTCAATGATCTTATGCTTGTCAATGAGAGCCATTGTTTAAACCCTCCCTTATTCGGCCGGAGCCATGGCCGGAACGTCTGCTTTTGCAGGGCTACGACGCACAGTCATGATCAAGTTGTAGCACATGATGATCGCACCAGTGAGATAGAGAACCCCACCCAGAGCACGAACCACATACATCGGATGCTTGGCGGACACGGTGTCTGCAAAGGCGTTCACAAGGAAGCCTTGGCTGTCGACTTCGCGCCACATCAGGCCTTCCATGATACCCGTCACCCACATGGAGGCCGCGTAGAGCACGATGCCGATGGTGGCGAGCCAGAAGTGCCAGGACACAAGGCCAAGCGAGTAAAGACGATCCCGGTTCCACAGGCGCGGGGTGAGGAAGTAGAGAGCACCAAAGGTGATCATACCGTTCCAACCCAAAGCACCGGAGTGCACGTGGCCAATGGTCCAGTCAGTGTAGTGAGACAGCGAGTTCACCGCACGGATCGACATCATCGGACCTTCAAAGGTCGACATGCCGTAAAAGCCCACGGAGATCACCATCATCCGGATGACCGGGTCGGTGCGCAACTTGTCCCATGCGCCCGAAAGCGTCATCAGACCATTGATCATACCACCCCAGGACGGCATCCACAGCACGATGGAGAACACCATACCAAGGGTCGAAGCCCAATCCGGCAAAGCGGTGTAGTGCAGGTGGTGCGGGCCAGCCCAGATGTAAAGAAAGATCAAAGCCCAGAAGTGAATGATCGAGAGTTTGTAGGAGAACACCGGACGCTCGGCTTGTTTCGGCACAAAGTAGTACATCATGCCAAGGAAGCCTGCGGTGAGGAAGAAGCCCACAGCGTTGTGACCGTACCACCACTGTGTCATCGCATCTTGGACCCCAGACATCACCATCACAGAGCGCGAGCCCAGGAAGGAGACGGGGATCACCAGGTTGTTGACGATGTGCAGCATCGCAATGGTCACGATAAAGGACAGGTAGAACCAGTTCGCCACATAGATGTGCTTTTCTTTACGCTTAAAGATCGTGCCCATGAAAGCGACGAGATAGGCGACCCAGACAATGGTCAGCCACAGGTCGATATACCATTCCGGCTCAGCGTATTCTTTGGATTGGGTCACACCCAAGACATAGCCTGTCGCCGCCAGCACGATGAACAAGTTATAGCCCCAGAACACGAACCACCCAAGACCGCCACCGAACAGGCGCGCCGCAGAGGTGCGTTGCACCACATAGAAAGACGACGCGATCAAAGCGTTGCCGCCAAAGGCGAAAATCACCGCAGAGGTGTGCAGCGGACGCAAGCGCCCAAAGTTGCCGTGACCTTGCAGGAACTCGAAGTTGAGGCTTGGAAAGGCGAGCTGGAAGGCAATAAACGTCCCCACCAGAAAGCCCACAACGCCCCAGCCGGCAGTTGCGATAACACCGTAGCGCACGACACCATCAAAGTAGCCCTCGGGCTGTGCTTTGACGTCGCCAGTCATACGCAGGGTGTAGATGAAAGTAATGGCCGCCGCGGCCATGAAAATAAGCGCATGGATTTGATAACCAAAATCGCGCCCGTAGTTTGCGGCAAGGCCGAATAGGACCACGGCGATCCCCAGCACTGCCAGCTTAATGTAGTTCCACATGTTGCGTCCCTTCGTTCTGATGCCCATTTACGTTAGGCATGTCGCCCCGTGTTTGGCACAGGTCTCGACAGTTTGCGGTTTGAACGACATCCGGGCGACCCTCCTTGATCTGAGTCAAAACATCGTGAGAAAGGAGTTTCTCGCCCAAATTTCGTGTAATGTCCGCATGCATTCCTCAATGGACTGAATACCACAGAAACAGCCCCGCGTGCGCCCTTAGTGTGTGCGCCCTTAATCCTTTTACATAGTTAATTTTAAATGAACCCCCGCGCAAATCGCCGCGCCCCTCAAATTTGTTGATCTCAATCAAAGCCCTTTTGCGCGCACAGGCGCATTGTGTAGGTCGAAATGTCGCAATTCCCGAACGGAGGTCGCCATGCCTTTTAAAACCATCACAACCATCATTTGTAACATGGACGCGGATCGCCATGCCCTTGAGGCCGCAGCCGCTCTTGCTCGGCGCGAAGACGGGCATCTTGACGTGATTTGTCTGGGTCTCGACCGCACGCAGCCCGGTTTCTACTATGCCGGCACCAATGCGATGGCCTTGCAAGACAACCTGCAACAGGCCCAAACCGAGAGCCGCGAAATTGAGGCTCAGGTCACGGATTTCATGAAAACCCAAGAAATTTCATGGATGACCAACCCCTTAACCGCGCAAATGGCCGGTCTGACGCCGCAACTCGCGCATTTCCTGCGCTTCTCTGATCTCGTCGTCCTGCCCCGCCCTTACGGTCCGGGCCGCAGTCACGAACACGAAGAAATCTTGGAAGCCGCGCTGTTCTCAGGTCATGTCCCGGTTCTCGTTGTGCCCGACACCGCCGATGTGCCGCAAAACATCGAACGTGTGGTCGTCGCCTGGAATGAAAGCGCCGAAGCCTTGGGCGCTGTGCGCTCCGCTCTGCCGATTCTGCAAAAAGCCGATATTGTGGACATCACTATCATCGACCCGCCACAACACGGCCCTGATCGCTCTGATCCGGGTGGCTCGCTGTGCCAAATGTTGGTGCGTCACGGTGTCCGCGCCGAAGTGTCGGTTTTGGCAAAAACCATGCCGCGCGTGTCTGATGTGCTCTGCCGTCAACTGCGTGACAAGGACGCCGATCTCTTGGTGATGGGGGCCTATGGTCACTCCCGCTTCCGCGAATCGATCCTTGGCGGCGCAACCCGCCACATGTTGGAATTGGCGGATATCCCGGTGTTGATGTCGCACTGAGTTGATGTCACTCTGACACTCAACACCACGAACGTATCACAATTCGGCCCGCAGACAGGACATCTACGGGCCGGAAAACATTTATGAATTTGACTTGACTGACGCCTAAAGCAAGACTGGCCTTAGGCCATCATCCCACCGTCCATGTCGTCACCCGTCTCGATCTGCAACCGATCGAAATCCGGGATGATCACTCTGCGTTTGCCTTCCAGCGTAATGATTCCCTCGCGTTTGAGCGCCGAAATCTGCCGCGACACGGTTTCAAGCGTCAGACCAAGGTAATCCGCCATCGCCTCGCGGGTCAGCGGCAATTCAAACATCATGCCATCGCCCGTGCTCTTCAGCGCCAGCGAGGATTCGCGCCGGGCAATGATCGCCATCAGCGATGCAATTTTTTCCCGCGCAGTTTTACGACCGAGGATCAACATCCACTCGCGCGCCGCATCAAGTTCGTCCAGCGTCATCTCCAAAAGGCGCTGTGCGATATGCGGCGTGCGCGTCATCAGCGCCTCAAAAGGTTTGCGGCGAAAACAACAAAGTGTGAGGTTGGAGACGGCAGACACATCATATGGGGCAACATCACGCCCCGGACGCCCCAGAAAGTCAGAGGGCAACAACAGCCCAACCATCTGAGTGCGCCCGTCTTCCATGGCTTGACTCAAAGAGGCCACGCCGGTGACCACGGAGGCCACAAAATCCATGCGATCCCCGGACCAGACAATGGGTTGGCCCGCTTCATAGGAGCGATAGTATTTGATGGAATCGAGCTCATTGAGCTCATCTGTCTCGCACCGGGCACAGACAGCCCGGTGACGGATCGGACAGGACCCACACTCTTTGTGGTCGAATACAATGTCACTCATAGGTGCGCTCACGTTTTTTGATCTGGGTCAATGCGCCCAATCTTAGTTCCACTAGATCGTATCCTCATGAACACGCACACGCAACTCCGCAAGCTTGGCCTTTTTGACGCTCGTGTCCCCCGGTACACGAGCTATCCAACCGCGCCCCATTTTTCTGACGCCACAAACGCCGGGGATGTGGAAGGTTGGCTCAGGGCTCTGGACCCGTCTCAGCCGATTTCACTTTACATCCATGTGCCGTTTTGTCGGCGCCTGTGCTGGTTTTGTGCCTGTCGCACGCAGGGCACAACGACAGCCGGCCCTGTGGCCGCCTATGTCGAGACGCTCAAGACCGAATTGTCGCTTTTGAAAACACGCATCCCGGACGGGATTCAAATCGGCCATTTGCATTGGGGCGGCGGGACGCCAACGCTGCTTGGCGCTGAAATGATCGCCGATCTCTCCGCGGCGATCCATGATCTGGCCCCTTTTAGCGAGCGTTATGAATTTTCCGTTGAGGTTGATCCCAACGAGGTCGATGACGCGCGTTTGGACGCGCTGGCCGCGGCCGGGATGAACCGCGCCTCAATCGGGGTGCAGGATTTTGATCCCGCCATTCAGGAAACCATCGGTCGCATTCAATCCTATGAGATCACCAAAGCCGCCGTAGATGGGCTGCGCGCGCGTGGGATTTCCTCGCTCAACGCCGATATTTTATACGGCCTGCCCGGACAGACCCCGGAAAAAATCGCCGAAAGCGTACAAAAGCTCCTGACCCTCTCGCCGGACCGTGTCGCCTTGTTTGGCTACGCCCATGTGCCTTGGATGGCGCGGCGGCAAAACATGATCCCAACCGACCAATTGCCCCGCCCCGAAGAGCGGCTGGACCTGTTCAATGTGGCGCGGGATCTGTTTGTCTGGGACGATTACGTCGAGATTGGCATCGACCATTTCGCCAAGAAAGGCGACGGTCTTGAGGTCGCGTTGCGCACCGGGACATTGCGCCGCAACTTCCAAGGTTACACCGACGACAAATGCCCGACCATGATCGGCGTGGGGGCCTCTTCGATTGCCAAATACCCGCAAGGATTCGCCCAAAACCACCCCGCCACGTCAAAATATCAAGCCGATGTGCGCGCCGGGCGTTTGCCGATCGCCAAGGGCCATACCTTCAGCGCCGAAGACCATTTGCGCGGGCGGATCATTGAGGCCTTGATGTGCGATTTCCGGGTCGAAGTCGCCGAATTGATCCAAAACTATGGTCTGTCGCAAGCCGAATTTGATGCCTTTGCCAAAAGCGTAAGCGACGCGTTTCCCGGCATGATCGCAACCTCGCCGGAGCGGATTGTCATCCTTGACGTGGCCCGCCCGCTCACCCGGATGATCGCCCGCCATTTTGACGCCTATGACATGACACAGGCCAAGCATTCATCCGCCGTCTGATCGCAACCGACCCTGATGTGTCCCAGATCCGTCCTTGCTCCCCCGCAGGGGCGGATTTTGTTTGGCGTGGGGTTTGGCGCAATATTTGACAGCGTCCCAGACTTGCCAAACCGCGCATTTTCCACGACACCGCGAGGACCAAACACCGGAGCGACCGATGGACCTCATAGACCGCCTGCGCGCGATCACACCGCATGTTTTGACCGGGCCTGACGCCCTGCCCTATGGCCGCGACTGGGTTGGCAAATATGTGACCACGCCTTTGGCCGTGGTGCGCCCAAACACAACCGCTGAGGTTTCCGCCATCATGGCGCTGGCGCATGACACAGCCACGCCCGTTGTCCCGATGGGTGGCAACACCGGATTGACCGGCGCGACCGCCGCCGAGGGCGCCTTGATCCTCTCGCTGGAGCGGATGAACCGCATTCGCGAGATCCGCCCAGAAGCCCGGATCGCCGTGGTTGAGGCTGGGGTGATCCTGCAAGAGTTGCACACCGCCGCCGAGGCACAGGGTCTCAGCTACCCGATGACATTTGGTGCCAAAGGATCGGCGCGGATCGGCGGCACATTGGCCACCAACGCCGGCGGCTCCAATGTTTTGCGCTATGGCAATACCCGCGATCTCTGCCTTGGCATCGAGGTGGTCTTGGCCGACGGGCGCGTGCTTGATCTGATGAGTGAACTGCACAAGGACAATTCGGGGTATGATCTGCGCGATCTGATGATTGGCGCGGAGGGCACATTGGGCGTGATCACTGCCGCCGTGTTGAAACTCACCCCCCTGCCACAGGCCTACGCCACCGCCATGGTCACCGTGCCGTCACTGCCGGATGCGTTGCAGCTTTTGAACCGGTTGCAAGAACACACCGGCGGCATGGTCGAGGCGTTTGAATATATGCCGCGCGATTACATGGCCCGTCTGGCGCAGTTTCGCGCCGATTTGATCCCGCCATTGGGACATGACGTGGACCACATGATTTTCTTGGAAATCGCCTCCACCGTGCCGCGCGATTGCATCCTTGACGAAACCGGCCAAGTGCCGCTTGTGAGCGCGCTGGAAGAGATGTTGGGCGAGATGTTCGAAGCCGGATTGGTGTTGGACGCCGCCTTGGCCGGGTCCGTGGCGCAGCGGCGATTGATGTGGGAGATTCGCGAGGCGGCGGCGGAAATCTCGGTCAACACCAAACCTTTGGTGATCAATGACCTCTGCCTGCCCGTCGACCAGATCGAAACCTTCCTCAGCCGTGCCGAAGCGCGCCTGAAACCCCTTGATCCCGGTGTGACCTCTTGCACGGTCAGCCATCTGGGTGATGGCAATGTCCATTATACGATTTACCCGTCGACGGCGGCGCTGTGCGAGCCGTTGATGGAGGCGGTGGAGGACATTGTTCAGAACATGCGCGGCAGCTTTTCCGCCGAACATGGCATCGGTTTGGGCAAGCTCAGCTCGATGCAGCGGCGCAAAGACCCTGTGGCGCTGGAGATGATGCGGGCAGTGAAAGCGGCGTTTGATCCGAAAGGGATTTTGAACCCGGGCAAGACCCTGCCCTAGGCCCTTTATGTCCAGTCGAAAAATCCCTCTCCCGCTTGCTCAAGCAGCTTGGTCGCCATCGCCACAGCCATCTCTGGACCGTCCGAAATCGCGCCGCTCACATCGTCGCTGAGGGATTCGGAGCCATCGCTACGCAGGATTTCCCCACGCAGGCGCAAGCTGCCGTCAACAATCTGTGCCAGTCCGGCAATCGGCGTTTGGCAGGAGCCGTCGAGCTTGGCCAAAAACGCCCGTTCACAGGCCAAAGCCTGCCCCGTGGGCGCATGATGGATGGCGGCAAGCATGTCTGCGATGTGATGATCCGCTGCACGGCGCTCAATCGAAATCGCCCCTTGGGCGACGGCGGGCAGCATCTCTTCGGCGGTCACGGCCACGCGCGGCACATCGTCAAAGCCCAGACGATTGAGCCCCGCAAGCGCCAAAAACGTCGCATCCGCCACGCCGTCTTTGAGTTTTTGCAACCGGGTTTGCACCGATCCGCGAAATTCAATGACCTGAAGATCAGGGCGTTTGTTCAACAATTGTGCTTTGCGGCGCAGCGACGACGAGCCGACCACAGCGCCCTGCGGCAAATCCGCAAGCGCGCGCCCATCAAGCGTGATGAAGGCGTCAAAGGGGTTCTCGCGCGGCAGATAAGTGTCGAGCACCAGGCCCTCGGGCTGTTCCACCGACATATCTTTGGTCGAATGCACGGCAATATCGACCTCGCCATTCAAAAGCCGATCTTCGATCTCTTTTGAAAACAACCCTTTGCCACCCAACTCGCGCAGGGCGCGGTCTTGAACGCGGTCGCCACGAGTCGAAATGGACACAATCTGAAACGCCTCAAGCGGCAAATCAAACGCCTGCATGAGGCGCGCGCGCGTCTCATGGGCCTGCGCCAGCGCAAGCGGGGAACCACGGGTGCCAATTTTCAGCGGTTGAGCGGGGGTCGGGAGTGTGACTGTCATAGCAAAGCCATACCTGCGGCGGATCATCCTGACAAGTCATGGCCGCTTGACAAAAGCCCGCAGGAAAGGGACCAACGCGGGGACACACAACCGGGAGGCCGCAGATGTCCGAAAAAACGATCCTCAAAGCGCTCAAAGGCGAGACGCAACAGGTTCCGCCGATTTGGATGATGCGGCAAGCTGGTCGCTACCTGCCGGAATACCGCGCCACGCGCGCTCAGGCCGGGGATTTCCTCAGCCTGTGTTACAACCCGGAGCTGGCCGCCGAAGTGACGCTGCAACCGATCCGCCGCTTTGGCTTTGACGCGGCGATCCTGTTTGCCGATATTTTGCTTTTGCCTCAGGCCTTGGGGGCGGATCTTTGGTTTGTCACCGGCGAAGGCCCGCGCTTGTCCACCATCACCTCAGAGGCCGATTTTACGCCGATGAAGGGCAAAGATGACATCCACGAAGTCCTCGCCCCAGTCTACGAGACGGTCAAAATCCTCGCGCGTGAGCTGCCGAAGGAGACCACATTGATCGGCTTTGCCGGTGCGCCCTGGACGGTTGCAACCTATATGATCGCGGGTCGCGGCACACCGGATCAAGGCCCGGCTCATGCTTTGCGCGAAGGCAATAACGACCTCTTTGAAAAGATCATCGACCTGCTGACGGTCAGCACGATCGAATATCTCGACATGCAAATCCAAGCCGGTGCCGAGGTCGTCAAGATTTTCGACAGCTGGGCCGGGAGCCTCAAGGGTGAGGCGTTTGAAAAATACGCCGTCGAACCGGCGCGCCGGATCACCGCCGAGTTGAAAAAACGCCATCCTGGCATTCCCGTCATCGGCTTCCCGCGCGAAGCGGGCGATGGGTACATCGGCTTTCACGCCAAAACCGGCGTCGACTGCGTCGCCTTGGACAATTCTGTGACGCCTGAATGGGGCGCGGAACATGTCCAAAAAGACGGCTGCGTTCAGGGCAATCTGGCCTCGCGCCACATGGTCACAGGCGGCCAAGACCTGATCGACGAAGTGCGCCATATCCGTGCGGCGTTTTCCAAAGGTCCGCATATCTTCAACCTCGGCCATGGCATCACACCAGACGCCGACCCGGACAATGTATCTTTGATGATCGAGACCCTTCGGGAAACGATTTAGCACAGCTCTCGATTGATTTCGAACATTGAGAAGCACCTCAAACGGGATAGTCTCTCCTTAGATTTTAAATAAATTTGAGGAGAGACTATTATGGCTGCGGAATCCATTACGGTGTCATTGCCTTTGGGTGAAGCTGTCACCAAAGACCATTTCGGCGTGAACTTCGTCGACGCCTTTGATCACGTCCAACACGAGAGCAATACCGCAGGGCTCTCGGATTTTCTTGAAGATACTCAGAATGGGACTGAAGGCCTGAATGGTATGGGCCTCACGTCCCTCCGTTGGCCGGGTGGTGCGGATATCGAAAGATATGCGCTGAACGTGGACGCCAATGGTGCCGTCGATCTGGTTCCCAAAGAGGACATTACCGGACAAGAGCAACTGAACATCGCGCTTTTGAAGGACTTCCTTGAATTTTGTGGGGACAACGGGGTGTCCGCAAAAATCATCATTCCAACCGAATGGTTGACCGACAGCCAATATGCCAGCCCAAGTCAGGTTGCGACGGACATCACACAAGTGGAAATTGACGCCGTCGCGGCCTTTGTCACCAAAGTGATGGAGATCGCGCAAAACACAGGCGCAACCATCGACGGCTTTGAAATCGGCAATGAATATCGCGGGGTTTACACCGCCCAAGGCTATGCCGAAGTACTCAACGCGCTCGTTCCCGTGATTGACGGTGTTCTAGGTGACGCGGCCGATGCGCCAGACATCATTGCCCAAATGGCGATCAATACCAAAGATGGCGGCAATGTTTCCCTTGATGATTTCGCAACTCAAAATATCAACGGCGTGCTTGAAAATCTTGATGCGGGGGTCGGCGATATGATCGACGGCCTTGCCTCACATTTCTATTACCAAGACGGTCAACAGTCCGCGACGGATACAACGGGCGAGTGGGGTCACAGCTACGACAACATAGACGATCTTGTGGCAAAATTCGCAGATATGGCGGCTGAGTGGGGCGAGGACATGGATTTGCATCTCAGCGAATGGGGCGTGCAACACACCGCCCTCTCTGATGATGCGCGCTATTGGGGCTTGATGCAGTTGGCCCCAACATTGGAAATCTTCTCCGCGATGATGAAACATGGCATCGACAGCGCCGACATGTGGCCCCTTCTGTACCACACGACAGCCTTGGCCAATAACGGCGGCAAGCTCCGCCCGATTGGCATTCTGGTTGACCTGATGAATGACACTCTTGTGGGAAAAGAGGTGTTGGATGTGACAGCCGAGGGCGGGTCCAGCTTTGACATTCACGGGTTTATTGGCGGCGGAGAGGGCGCTGTTTTCCTGTCGTCCCTGTCCGAAAGTCAGGACCAAGTCATAACCATCAACCTCGCGGATATGTACGCAATCGGGTACGGAACCGTGACAGTGCAAATCATTGGCGTTGATTACGCCCAAACCGACGGTGTCTACACGGGCGGCCACTATAACGAAGTTGATTTGGCCGCGTGGCAAGACCCCAACACGCGTGGGACATTGAGCCGTGAGACCTACTCTGATCTCACCGAGATTTCAATCACCCTGGACGCCTACGAGGTCGCAGTGATCACCTACACCGCATATGACGTGGTCGAAGAGGTCTCGGTTCAATTTAACGATGCCACATATGGGACTTCCTACAAATATTTGGAGGAAGCCGCGACCAACGACTATATCATTGGCTCTGATCTGCACAACTGGATCAAAACCGGGGCGGGCGATGACTATGTCATCGGCGGTGACGCAAATGACACCCTAAATCTCGGCGATGGGAACGATAAAGCCGATGGCGGTGACGGCGCTGACTACATTTCCGGCGGGTACGGCGCTGACCTGATCGTCGGGGGCCTCGGTGGAGATACTCTTTTTGGCGGTCATGGTGATGACAACATATTGGGAGGCAATGGCGGCGACAAATTACATGGCGGCAACGACAATGATGCGTTGAACGGGGGGAGTGGCGCCGATCTTCTGGAGGGGGACGCCGGCAACGACCGTCTGGTCGGAGAAGATGGCAATGACACCCTGATTGGCGGTGATGGGGTGGACACGCTGTATGGCGGTGTCGGGGACGATACGCTTTCCGGGGGCACCGGGAATGACACCCTGATCGGCAATGGTGAAAACGACATCCTGCATGGGGACGCGGGCGACGACGTTCTCAATGGCGGGCTTGGATACGATAACCTCTACGGCGGCGACGGCGATGATCGCCTTGTCGGCGACAATGCAAGCGACAAACTTTGGGGCGAAGACGGAGACGACACCCTTTATGGCGGGTCCGGGAACGACCGACTTGATGGCGGCGTGGGCAATGACACGCTTGACGGTGGTGCAGGCAATGACACGTTTGTTTTTTCCGGTACGTTCCAAGTGGATCACATCACCGACTTTGACGATAACGGGAATGATATCATTGATCTCAGCAATGTGGCCTCAATCACAAGTTGGAGTGATCTCAACAACGCGCATATGACTGAATCTGGCTCAAACGTCATCATTGATGCCGGCGGCGGCAACATCATCTACTTGGATAGCACCACCCTGAGCGATCTCAGCGCAAGCGATTTTGTCTTTTGACACCCAAAGGGCCCCTTTGGGGGCTCTTTTCAATTCCTGTTCTATCGACCTATACCCATTTCGCCATCGGCGGCAGGGACATCAAGACGGCGCTGGCGTCATGGCCCGTTTCCAAACCAAACTTGGTGCCCCGGTCATAGACGAGATTGTATTCGGCGTAGAGGCCGCGATGGATCAGTTGTGTATCTTTGTCCGCCTCTGTCCATGGCGTATCGCGGCGCTTTTCTGTCGCGCCTAAGAAGGCGGGCAAAAACGCCCGACCCACGTCTTGGGTAAAGGCAAAATCCGCCTCCCAATCGCCCGTGTTGTGATCATCAAAAAAGATACCCCCCACGCCGCGCGCCCGACCGCGATGCGGGACATAAAAATACTCATCCGCCCACTCTTTGAAGCGCGGATAATAGTTCGGGTCATGGCGATCACAGTGATGCTTTTGCACAGCGTGAAACGCCTCCGTGTCCTCGGCATATTCGATGCAAGGGTTCAAATCCGATCCGCCGCCAAACCACCATGCATGCGGCGTCCAAAACATCCGTGTGTTCATGTGAACGGCGGGCGTATGCGGGTTTTGCATATGCGCGACAAGCGAAATCCCCGCCGCCCAAAACCGCGGATCGTCTTTCATCCCCGGAATGCCCTTGCGCGCGGCCATAGCCATTTGCGCCCGCTCGCCCAACTCACCGTAAACAGTGGAGATATTGACGCCGACCTTTTCAAACACCCGGCCCCCGCGCATCACTGACATCACGCCACCACCCGCATCAGAGCCGTCATCCGAGCTGCGCTTGGTCTCGGTGACCTCAAAACGCCCAGCGGGCAACTCTGCAAAAGGGCCTGTGGTTTGGCTGTCTTCGAGCGCCTCGAACGCGGTGACAATCTGATTGCGCAAATCCCGAAACCAAAGGGAGGCGCGGGACTTTTCGTCAATCATCTCTGGGCTCATCTCTTCGCGGGTATCTTGGCTCATTCGGGCTGTCCTTTCCGGCGCATCATGTTGCGTCCAGAGGTAGCAGGAATGCGCTAAGAGCAGCAAGGGCAGTAAGATCCCTTCCCCCGCGCCAGAAAAAGCCTATGATATGGACAGAGTTGAAATGGAGATTTTCAAATGCGTTGGCTTGCTCCCCTTATGCTTTTGCCGCTTGTCGCCGCCTGTTCCGAACAACAGATGTGCATTTCCCGCGCCACCAAAGATTTGCGTCAGGTCCAAAGCTTTATTTCCGAATCCGAGGGCAATCTCGCACGCGGCTATGCCTTGGTCGAAAAAGAATACATCGACTACGACATTGAGCGCTGCGGTGAAAATGCGGACGGTACACCCATTTACTGCCGCGTGCCCGACGTCGAAACCCGGCGCGTTCCGAAAGCCATCGACCTTGATGCCGAAGCGGCAAAATTGGCGGCGCTGAAAAAGAAAGAGGCGCAATTGGCAAAACAGGCGGAGGCCGCAATCCAAGCCTGTGTGCAGCAATATCCGAGCTGAGACAGTAGAGCCTTTCGCACTTAATGCGTGGGCGCGTGAACCGGATCAACCAGTGTGCGCCCGCCATCCAAGGTCAGGATTTGTCCGGTCATAAATCCAGAGGCCTCAGACACCAAATATTGCACGGTCTCGGCGATTTCTGAGGCCTGTGCGACCCGGCCCAGCGGCGTCTTAGAGATGATCTCATTTCGGTAATCAGGGTTTTCGGCCAACATCCCTTGCAGGCTTGCACTCATCACCGAGCCAAACGCCACGGCATTGACCCGAATGCGATTGGGCGCCAGAGCCACCGCCATGGAGCGGGTCAGTTGATCGACGGCGGCGGAGGAGACAGAAAAGGCCAAAAGCTCCGGTTGTGAACGGCGCGCGGCAATCGAGGACAGGTTCACGATCGAGCCGACGATGCCCTCGTCTTCACTGCTTTTCTCAGATTGTTTGATCATCCATTTCGCCACCTGCTGCGTCAATCTTAGCGAGGTCATCAGGTTTTGCTCAATCAAATGGGCGACATTGTCTTCCTCGACGCACAAAGGATCGCTCATCGCCACCTGACGCGAGGCGTTGATCAGGATGTCAACGCCCTCAAAGGCATCAATCGTGGCAGACAACAGGTTGGCGATGGTCAGTTTTTCACGCAGATCTCCTGCGAAATATGCGATATGGCCGTCATCCACGTTGGCCGCCTCACCGTATTGTTCAATCAGGCTGGCCTCGTCGATATCCGCGCACATCACCCGCGCGCCCTGAGACTCGAAATGCCGCACAATCGCCAGACCAACGCCATTGGCCGCCCCGGTCACGATGGCGGTCTTGCCTTCAATCGAAAAGCTCATCAGTCGTCTCCGCAATGTGTTAGCGCCATCTTAAGCTGTTTTACCGCTCATGCGAAGCGGTTTTGCGGCGTGAAGCACCTTAAACCCGCCCGTATCGGCAATCGGTTGGCATGTGCCGAACATCTCGGCAAGCGTTGCCTCGTAGGGCAATTGCCGATTGGCCACCAGCCAAAGCTGACCCTGAGGCGACAGCATCCCGGCGGCGGCCCGGATAAAGGCTTGGCCCAGCCCCGGATCAGCCGCGCGTGAGGTATGAAACGGCGGGTTCATGATCACCGCATCCAGTTTTGTCGGCGGGGTGAATTTGGTCGCATCCTGCCAATGGAATTCCGCGCGCGGGTCAGTGACATTTTCGCGCGCACAGGCAAGAGCTGCGGCCTCTGCCTCGACCACATGCAGGCGTTTCACCCCCGGATGATCCAAAATATGACGGGAGAGATAGCCCCAGCCCGCGCCAAGATCGGCGATTTTCGACGGTAATTTCTCGGGCAACGCGGCCAGAAGCGCCTGCGAGGCTTTGTCAATGCGATCCACCGAGAAGACGCCAAGCCGGGTGGTGAACCCGTCGATCAGATGCAGCGCGCCAGGATCGGCCCAATCGGTGAAATCACCACCAGAAAAGGCGAAGGCCTTGCCATGGGCCTTGGACACGACCTGCGCCACCTCGACCCGTTTGCGCACGTCCTTCAAAAGACTGTCGATGCCATCGGTTTTCTGCCCATCCACGATCACGCGCGTCGCCCGAGCGGCCGCATCGGCGATCAACGCCCGCGCCTCCGCCTTGGACCGCGGCACGGCAACAATGGCCAAATCAAACGCGCCCTCAGCCACGATACGTGTGTCAAACCCGCGCGCTGTGAACGCATCGAAATCGGGTTTAAACCCCTGAACGATCTGAAGATGTGCGTCAGAAAGATCGGACAGGTCGGCATCAAGCGTGGGGCTATAGACCACGACACGCGCAGGCACCGGGTCAGACAGATCATGACCAGACAGATCGTGACCTTCGAGCAAAAGAGGGAGACGAGAAGAGATCATGAAGCGGCGAAACGCCTATTCCTTTTCCATCGTGCATTGCAGCGGATGTTGATGGCGGCGGGCGAAATCCATCACCTGCTGCACTTTGGTTTCGGCAATCTCAAACGGAAAGACCCCAACGACGGCCAAGCCCTTTTTATGCACGGTCAGCATGATCTCGGTCGCATGACCATGGCCAATGCCAAAAAAGCGTTCCAGCACCAGAACGACAAATTCCATCGGCGTGTAATCGTCGTTCAAAAGCATCACCTTATACAAAGGCGGACGCTTGGTTTTCGGCTTTGTTTTAAGCGCAAGATCGACATCGCCGTCGTCGAAACGGTCGTCTTTGTCGGACATCATGTGAGGCAAGAGGGTCACTCTGGCGTCTCCGATTTTTGGATTTTGCACAAATTAAGGTCTTGATTGGCGTTATATAGCCCCTTTTTCGCATGAATAAAGAGGGTTATGCCAAAAGCAGTAAAGGGAGCATAGCATATGTCTGTCAAACTCGCGACAATCGCGTTCGATGCGGATGACACGCTTTGGGAAAACGAGGCGTTTTTCCGCATGACCCAAGACCGATTCGCCGATCTTTTGGCCGATTACACCGAGCGCGATCACTTGGCGGGGCGGCTTTTGGCGGCGGAGCGGCGCAACCTAGGCCAATATGGATTCGGCATCAAAGGCTTCGTCTTGTCGATGATCGAAACAGCGATTGAGGTGACAGATCAAAGCGTTCCCGCCTCGGTGATCGCTGAATTAATTGCCGCCGGACAGGAGATGTTGCGCCACCCGATTCATCTGCTCGATGGCGTCGAAGAGACAGTGCGCGCACTGGCCGAGCAGCATGAAATCCTGCTGGTGACCAAAGGCGATCTGTTGGATCAAGAGCGCAAATTGGCGCAATCCGGTTTGGGCGATCTGTTTGATGGGGTCGAAATCGTCTCCGCCAAGACACCCGAGGTCTATGCAGGCATTTTCGCGCGGCATAATGTGGCCCCCGAGGCCGCGATGATGGTGGGAAACTCGATGAAATCCGATGTCCTGCCGCCGCTTCAGGCCGGGGCGTGGGGCGTGTTCATTCCGCACAATTGGACGTGGGAAATCGAACATGCGGAGGCGCCCGAAGATCATCCCCGATACCGCCAACTGGGTGATTTGGGGGCGCTGCCTACGCTCATCGAAACACTCGGCCTTTAATCCGCCTTTGAACAGACTCTCCACAGATTTCTTTTTCATACTGCAAACTTCACCATATGGTGGACAATGCGACCATAGCCACCAGATGTGGCGTTGCATCTCTGCACCCTCTCAAAGTCTTTGAAAATTCGCGGTTTTCTCAAACGAAAGGCTGTGCTACGTTTTCAAAATAAGCTGGGCGAAATGATCCGGCAGGACGAGGCAGATTTATCATGATGAGCAACGTGCAAGCGCGGGGTGTCCTGCGTGCCGTATCAAGACGCATTTTCCCTCTTGTTTTGATCGCTTTTGCGATGACCATCGCAATGTCGGCAAAGATGATGGCAGCGGAATATGCCGCGTTGGTGATGGATGCGCGCAATGGCAAAGTATTGCACGCGACCAATGCCGACACCCGGTTGCACCCGGCCTCCCTGACCAAAATGATGACGCTCTACATCGCTTTTGAGGCGGTCGAACATGGCGAAATCACCCTCGACACCCTCGTCACCGTGTCGCGCAATGCCGCCTCCGAACCGCCGTCCAAATTGGGTCTCAAGGCCGGTCAAAAAATCAAACTGCGCTATCTCATCCGCGCCGCTGCCGTGAAATCCGCCAATGATGCCGCCACGGCTATTGGCGAGGCCATCGAAGGTTCCGAGGCCGCCTTTGCCCGGCGGATGAACCGCACCGCCAAAGAGCTTGGCATGTCGCGCACCACGTTCAAAAACGCCAATGGTTTGACCGAAGAAGGCCACCTGTCGACCGCCCGCGACATGTCCGTTTTGGGGCGCCATGTATTTTATGATTACCCAGAATATTACAACATCTTTTCGCGTAAAACCGCCGACGCGGGTGTGACCACCGTCACCCACACCAACTCCCGGTTTCTCAGCGCCTACCCCGGCGCAGATGGCATCAAAACCGGCTACACCGCAGCGGCAGGGTTTAACCTTGTGGCCTCGGCACAGCATGGCAATGAGCGGATCATCACCACCGTTTTCGGTGGCCGTTCGACCGCATCGCGCAATGCCAAAGTGACCGAATTGATGGACCTTGGCTTCAAACGCGCGCCGACCAATGTCTCTGTCAGCAAACCGAAAAAACCACCCTATTTGGGTCAGGTTGGCGGCGGTGCCGTTATGGTCGCCAAAGGCGAAACCGCTCCGAAAGTGGCGTCGAAAATCGTGCGGGTGAGCGTCAATATGACCAAAAGCCCGATCCCGAAAGCCCGGCCCATGCGCGAACTGGCGCCCGAGGATGAACAAATGTTACTGGCCGCCTCGGATGACGTGTTCTCCGCTTTGGAAAAAGCCAATCAAGAGGCCGCACTTTTGGCCGCTGCGACCGAAGCCACGGTGGAAGCCAGCACGATTTTGGCCGCAGAGGCCACGCGCGCGCAAACGGCGCCCGTGATGCCCGCTATCGCGCCAATCCTGCGTCCCACGCGCACCGAAGCACCTGAAAAATTGCAACTCGCCTCGATCGAACCCACCTCTGCCGTCGCCGCAGATCCGGTCCCGACAGGGCCCGAAGTGGTGACGCGGATTTCGACCTCTGGCAACCGCCATTGGGGCATCAACATCGGCACGTATGGCTCGGAATATGAAGCCCGCAAGGAGCTTTTGCGCACCGCGCTGACAGAGATTGAAATGCTCGACGGGGCGCTGCGCAAAGTGGTCAAATCCAAACGCGGCTATGACGCGAATTTCCTTGGGCTGACCGAGGATTTGGCGGCAATGACCTGTCGCCGGTTGGAAGCGCGCGGCACAGAATGTGCCCCCATCGGCCCGTCCTGAACCGCAAGGATATGAACAATTGTCAGAGGGCGTGCGGCTTATAGCCCTGCGCCCTCTTCGACTTTAAGGTCAAACGCCGCCGCCACCAAAGCGCGGGTATAGGCCTCTTTCGGGGCGTCGAAAATCACATCGGCATCACCCGCCTCAACCACATCACCGCGTTTCATCACCATAACCTTATGGCTGAGCGCCCGCACAACGCGCAGGTCGTGGGAAATGAACAGATAGGCCAGCCTATGCGTCACTTGCAGCTTGCGCAAAAGCTCAACGATCTGCACCTGAACCGTCATGTCGAGGGCCGATGTCGGTTCGTCCAAGACCAAAAGACGTGGCCGCAGGATCATCGCGCGAGCGATGGCGATGCGTTGACGTTGCCCGCCGGAAAACTCGTGCGGATAGCGATGGCGGGTTTCGGGATCAAGCCCAACCTCGCGCATGATGTCGATCACCGCCTCCTCAGAAGAGGCATAGCCTTCGACCTTATGCACGCTTAGCCCCTCTGCGATGATCTGCGCCACGGTCATCCGCGGCGAAAGTGATCCAAACGGGTCCTGAAACACAATCTGCATATCGGCACGCAACGGCCGCAACTGGCGGTTGGACCAACCTTGAATGTCCTGCCCCAAAACGACCACAGGCCCCTGTGAGGAAATCAACCGCATCATCGCCAGTGCCAACGTGGTTTTTCCGGAACCAGATTCGCCCACAATGCCCACAGTTTCGCCTTCGCGTACCGAAAACGATGCGGCATTGACCGCTTTGACATAGCCCACCGTTTTGCGCAGAAACCCGCGCTGAACCGGGAACCAGATGCGTAATTTCTCGGTTTCGGCCACAACCTTGGCGCCTTCGGGCACCGGGTCCGGGCGGCCCGTGGCGGCGGCGGCCAAAAGCATTTGGGTGTAGGGGTGTTGCGGGTTGTCGAAAATCAACGCCGTTGGGCCGGTTTCGACAATCTCGCCGTCTTTCATCACACAGACCCGATCGGCAATTTTGCGCACGATGTTGAGGTCATGGGTGATGAACAGCATCGACATGCCAAGCCGATCCTTAAGCTCGCGCAACAGCTCCAAAATCTGCGCCTGAATGGTCACATCAAGCGCCGTGGTCGGCTCGTCCGCGATCAAAAGCTCGGGATCATTGGCCAGAGCCATCGCGATCATCACGCGCTGACGTTGTCCGCCTGAAAGTTGGTGCGGATAGTCTTTCAGACGGCTTTCCGGGTCATGAATACCCACCTGTTCCAGTAGTTCAATCACCCGCGCCCGCGCCGCTGTGCCGGTCATGCCGTGGTGGATCAAAAGCACCTCTGAAAGCTGTTTTTCCAGCGTGTGCAACGGGTTGAGTGAGGTCATCGGCTCTTGGAAGATAAAGCTGATGTCATTGCCACGCAGTTTGCGCAGCTCCTTCTCAGACGCCCCGACAAGTTCTTGGCCCTGATAGGTGATCGAGCCCGTGATCTCGGCCGTGTCGGGCAAAAGGTTGACGCTGGAGAGCGCTGTGACCGATTTGCCGGAGCCGGATTCACCCACAAGGGCAACGGTTTCGCCCTTTTCAACGGAAAAGGACACGCCCGTCACGGCCTCAACCACGCCGCCATCCTGGCGAAATCCCACACGGAGATCTGTGTAGCGCAAAAGGCTCATCGAAAGGTCTTTCTCGGGTCAAAAGCATCGCGCACGCCTTCAAAGATAAAGACAAGCAGCGAGAGCATGATCGCGTAGGTGAAAAAGGCAGTGAAGCCCAGCCAAGGCGCCTGAAGGTTCTGTTTGGCCTGTAGCGTCATTTCGCCCAATGAGGGGTAGGATGAGGGTAAGCCGAAGCCAAGGAAATCCAGCGAGGCCAGCGTGCCGATGTTGCCCGTCACGATAAAGGGCAGCATCGTCAAAGTGGCGACCATGGCGTTTGGCAACATGTGGCGGAACATGATGGTGCCGTTGGAGACGCCCAGCGCGCGGGCCGCACGGATATATTCGAAATTGCGCGCCCGCAGAAATTCGGCCCGCACCACACCGACCAAGGCGGTCCAGCCAAACAGGATGGTGACCATCACCAAAAGCCAGAAACTTCGGCCCAAAATGGCAAACAGGATGATGATCACATAGAGCGAGGGCATCGCCCCCCAAATTTCCAAAATCCGTTGGAAAATCAAATCAGTACGCCCGCCAAAAAAACCCTGAAGCGCGCCTGCGATGATACCCACGAAAGACGAGAGCACCGAGACGATCAAGGTGAAAAACACCGACAGGCGGAAGCCATAGATCACGCGGGCGACGACATCGCGTTTGGTGTCATCCGTGCCCAGCCAGTTTTGCGAGGTCGGCGCAGATGGCGCGGCCCCCGGCCCCTCAACTTGGGTGTTGAACGAATAGCGGATCGGCGGCCAGAGCATCCAGCCTTTCTCGATCTTGTCCCCGTTGATGACGCCGTCTTTGGCATCTTCGATCAGGGTGTCGGGGTCGTCGAAACAATCCACCATGCCGCCGGTTTTCACCAAACATTGCACCTCGGCATAGCGATAGACCGCCTCGGTTCTGAAATCGCCACCGAATTCGGTTTCCGGGTAGAATTTGAAAATCGGCATGTAATAGCCGCCGCGATATTGCACGAGGATCGGTTTGTCATTGGCCAGAAACTCGGCAAAAAGCGACAGGCCGAACAGGATCGAAAAGATGATCAGCGACCAAAACGCGCGGCGATTGGCGCGAAAATTGCGCCAACGGCGTTGGTTGAGGGGGGAAAGTGTCATGTGTCCCTCTTTTCAAAGTCGATGCGCGGATCAACAAAGACATACATCAGGTCCGAGAGGATGCCGATCAACAGGCCGATGAGGCCAAAGAAGAACAACGTGCCAAAGATCACCGGATAGTCGCGTTCAAGCGCGGCTTGATACCCCAAACGGCCCAACCCATCGAGCGAGAACAGCGTTTCGATAATCACCGATCCGCCAAAGAACACGCCCAAAAACAACCCCGGAAAGCCCGCGATCACGATCAACATCGCGTTGCGGAACACATGGCCGTAAAGAACGCGGGATTCGGAGAGGCCTTTGGCTCTGGCGGTGACCACATATTGTTTGCGGATTTCATCGAGGAAGGAGTTTTTGGTCAACAGCGTGAGCGTCGCAAAAGACGAGATCACCGAGGCCAAGACCGGCAGGGTGATGTGCCAAAGGTAATCCAATGCCTTGCCGACCAGCGTCATGTCGCTCCAATTTGGCGAGGTCAGCCCGCGCAGGGGAAAAATTTGCCAATAAGAACCACCCGCGAACAACACCAACAGCATGATCGCAAAGAGAAATCCGGGGATGGCATAGGCCGCGATGATGATCCCGGAGGTCCATGTGTCAAAACTCGATCCATCCCGGACCGCCTTGCGGATGCCCAAAGGGATCGAGATCATATAGGAGATCAGCGTCGCCCAAAGCCCAAGGGTGATCGACACCGGCAGCTTGTCCCACACGAGATCCAGCACCGTCTCGGATTTGAAATAGCTCTCGCCAAAATCAAACCGCATGTAATTCCACATCATCGACAGGAAACGTTCCAACGGCGGCTTATCAAGGCCGAATTGACGCTCCAGATCCTTAATGAACTCGGGCGGAAGGCCACGCGCACCGGCATATTCGCTTTCATAGCCGTTGCCATCAAGCACATCCATGTTTTGACCCGCATCGCCCTGACCGCCGGTAAAGGAGGCAAAGGCATCGCCTTCGCCACGCATATTGGCCAGCACCTGTTCGACAGGGCCGCCGGGCACGAATTGGGTGAGCGCGAAATTGAGGATCATGATGCCGAGCAACGTCGGAATGATCAACAAAATGCGCCTTAAAATATAGGCTCCCATGAGGATTGTCCTGACTGGCTTATTTCAACGCGCCGGCGGCTTTGAGCGCCTGCTCTTTGTCGGCATTGACCCACCAGAAATCCAGATACCCCAGATCAAGCGGTGGCATTTTATCCTCAGACGGGTGCTCATACATGTTGTAATAGGCCACCCAGTGTTTGTCGTTCATATGTGCGGGGACGATGAAATAGTCGTAGCGCATGATCCGGTCGGCGGCGCGCACAATGGCGGCCATGTCATCATAGCTTTCGACCTCAAGCACCCGTTTGCCCAGATGATCAATCGCCGGATCAGACAGGCCCGCCGGGTTGAACACGTCGTTCACGTTGTCAGACCCGTATTTCTGATCAAAGCTGGAGCCTTCTTCAAACCCGTTCGTATACCCGCTGTAGATCATATCGTAATCGAAACTTTGGGTTCGGGCTTGGTACTGGTTCGCATCCACGCGGTTGTAGCGGGCGTTCACGCCCAGCGCGACGAGGTTTTCGATATAGGGGTTGATGATGCGATCCCAGGCCGGATTGTAATGCAGGAATTCCACGTCCAGCGTTTCGCCCTTGGCATTGCGCAATTTTCCGTCAGCGTCGGGCGTATACCCAGCCTTTTCAAGCAAAGCCAATGCTTTGCGCAGGTTCTTCCGATCCAAAGAGCGTTCACCCGATGTGTGGGGCACGAACGCCTCTTCGGTGAAAATCTCAGGCGGGACCATGTCGCGAACCTCATCGAGATAGGCCAATTCTTTGCCCTCCGGCAGGCCAGTGGCCTTGAGCTGCGGCGTTTCCCAAAAGCTTTCGCGCTGTTTGAACAGCCCATATTGCAGCGTGTCGTTGGTCCAAGTGAAATTATACATCAACCCAAGCGCCAAACGCACATTGCGATCTTGGAACTTTTCGCGGCGCAGGTTGAACAAAAATCCGGCCGCTCCGGGCAGCGAGCCATCATGAAGCGCGGCTTTGATCACCCAGCCCTTTTCCAAGGCCGGAAAATCATAAGCGGTGGCCCAATTCAAAGACGAAGTTTCTTGGCGAAAGGTGATTTCACCAGATTTAAACGCCTCAAACGCCGCAATCGTATCGCCAAAATAGATCACCTTGATGGTGTCGAAATTCTCGCGCCCCACTTTAAGCGGATGTTGCGCGCCCCAATAGTCAGGATTGCGTTTATATTTCACCCATTGGCCCGCGTCATAGCTGTCCAACATATAGGCCCCTGTGCCGGGAGAGACAGCGAAACGTTTCTCATCCAACTTGGCGTCATTGGCCTCAAACCACGCCTTTTGCATCACCAAGGTGGACCCGGCCTGTCCGATCAACCCGTTGCGTGGGATGTCCGGTTGAAAGGTGAATTTGACGGTATAGGGATCAAGCGCCTCAACATTCGCGATCATCGCACTGACACCCGCGCGCCAAGACGGCGTGCCTTCGGCAATGAATTTGTTATGGGTGAACACCACATCCTCGGCGGTCATCGGCGTGCCGTCAGAAAAACTCACATCTTTGCGCAGGTGGAAAATCACCCAATCCTGACTTTCGGGATATTCCAATGTTTCACACAAAAGACAGTACTGCGCGCCGGTGAACTCATCCGCCGTCCCTACCATAAGCTGCTCATACGGGGTCGACGACAAGGCGGCTGGCGTCCCTGAAAGGGTCGAATAGGGGTTCATACTGTCAAAGGTGCCCACCGTGCCCAAGACAATGTCGCCGCCTTTGGGCGCATCTGGATTGACGTAATCGAGGTGGCCAAAGGGTTCGGAATATTTCACCGTATCCCAGTCGGTGAACCATGTGCGCGTGATCGTGTCCTCAGCTTTCGCGGCTCCACTCATAAGGGCCAACAGGGCCAAGATCGGGAAACCTGTGCGAAAAGCGGGGCGTGCGAACATATGGAACCTCCGAAAGTGTTGTGAGGCGCAGTTGGGCTGCGCGTCTTGTCTGTGCGACGGTAATGTGTCGGAGCGCCCACATGCAAGTTACAACACATCGAAAAACCGTGATCAAATCACGCACGTAAGAGTTTGCATAAGAAAACCCCCACTGGCACGCAGCCAATGGGGGCTTGTGATGCAATCAGGCGCGATCTGTTGAGATCAGCCAGAGATGGACTGAAGATAAGCCACGAGATTGGCGCGGTCTTCGATCTTTGGCAGGCCTGCGAAAGTCATTTTTGTGCCCGCAACAACGCCTTTCGGGTTGAGCAGAAATTCGTTGAGCGCCTCGGGTGTCCATGCGCCGCCATGGGCCACCATGCTGTCGGAGTAGGCAAACCCATCCACGCTTGCAACCACACGTTCAAACACGCCATCAAGATGCGGGCCGGTGCCGTTGCTGCCGTCCACTTTGTGGCAGGCTTTGCATTTGGAAAAGACTTTTTCGCCTTTCGCAACATCCGCAGAGGCCAGAAGCTCGTCAAAGCTCACTTGGACCACCTCTTCTGCCGGGGCGGCATCTTCTTCGCCCGTGGCGATCACATAGGCTTGGGCGTGTTCGCCCTCATGGCCAGCGCCACCCATGGAATAGATGGAAGTCGCAGCCCAATTGCCGAAAAGGAAGATCAAGAAGGTGCCGCAGAGGCCGCCGACGACCTTGGTGATGGTCATAGTGTTGAACATGTCGCGTTCCGTTTATATGCATTTGTCGCGCGCTATCTACCCGCTTCCCCTACTGCATTTCAAGGTATAAGACCGTCATCCACGCAAGTTAGCGCAAAACTATGAGACAAAAGGGGTCGAGAATGACCAGACGCATCGCATTTCAGGGAGAACCGGGGTCATATTCCCATCAGGCATGTCGCGAAGCACGTCCCGAGTTTGAGCCCCTGCCCTGCCCGACCTTTGAGGATGCGATGGAGGCTGTGCGCTCGGGGGCGGCTGATCTGGGTATGATTGCGGTTGAAAATTCGACCTACGGACGTGTGCAGGATGTCTATCATCTTTTACCGGAATCAGGTCTGCACATCATTGATGAAACCTTCGTGCGGGTGCATGTGAACCTTTTGGGTCTGCCCGGCACAAAACCCTCCGACATCAAACAGGTGCGCGCCATGTCCGTGCTTTTGGGTCAGGCGCGCGGCTTTGTGCGCGACCACAGCCTGACCACGGTCAATTGGTCCGACAATGCCGCCGCTGCGCGTTCCGTGAAAGAAGAGGGCAATCCACAGATCGGCGCTTTTGCTTCGGAACTTGCCGGTGAAATTTTCGGCCTCGACGTGCTGGCCCGTCATATTGAGGACCACAAACTCAACACCACCCGCTTTTTGATCATGGCGCGCGAGGCCGATTATACCCGCCGCGCAGACAAAATGGTCACTGCCTTTATGTTCCGCGTCCGCAACCTCCCCGCCGCGCTCTATAAAGCGATGGGGGGCTTTGCCACCAATGGCGTGAACATGACGAAACTTGAAAGTTACATGGTCGACGGGGTGTTCACCGCGACGCAGTTTTATGCCGATATCGAAGGTCATCCCGACGACGAAAACGTGCGCCGTGCCCTGGATGAACTGGGCTATTTCACCGAAATGGTTGAGATTTTAGGCGTCTACCCGGCCGATCCGCGTCGAACCTAAGCACACACAGTTTTAGGCGCGTCCCGATTATTTTCTGGGCGCGCCTTTGTATTCATCCGATAAATGGTCGCAAAATTTTGACACCCGCGTTTCGAACCGCTTTTGCAATGTGCTCTTGGCGAATTTCACTGACTGAACCAAAATCCGTGCCGACAAGGTGTTTGGAAGCACATCGTAGCCAAGTGTCATGCGCGTGCGTTGCGGCGAAAGCGCCATAAGATCAGCGGTCAAAATCATGTCCAACCCGCCTGATTTTGCATCGGCCACCAAACCATTGGGCGCATCATAGTCCCGGATTTCAACGGCCAAATCGCGCAATTTGCCCCGGAACGGCACTTTCAGCGTCCATCCGGCACCAACCCCACGCGGCTGACTGGGTGATTTGCGCTTGACGTCAATGCCGCGCCGCATTGCCTGACGTTCCAGGCCTTCAAAATCAGCGAAGCGTTCAAACACAAACTCTGCCGGTGCTTCAATGTCCTGACGGGTCGAAAATTTCATGCCAACTCACTTGTGATCAGTGCCCCAGGACATGTTATCCTGTTATTCCCAACAGTCCGCAAGCCACTTGGTCAGAAGAAATTGCGCCAATGCGCCCTTTCGGGCAGGCCGGATTTTATCCGACAGACCCGCCATCGCTTTTGCAAGCTCTTCGCGCGTCAGCCAAAGCGCATCCTCAAGCTCATTGGGGTCCAGCGTGATCTCGGTCGTCAACGCCTCAGCGCGACAGCCGATCATCAAAGAGGCCGGAAATGGCCAAGGCTGGCTGGCGACATACTCGACGGGGCCGACTTTGATCCCCGATTCTTCTAAAACTTCACGCCGCACAGCGGCCTCAATCGGCTCGCCCGGCTCCATGTAACCGGCCAAAAGCGAATACATCCCTGTGGGCCAGGCCGCATCGCGCCCCAAAAGCACAGAATTTCCATGCGTCACCAACATGATCACCACAGGATCAGTGCGCGGGAAATGTTGCACCGAACAAGCCGCGCAATCGCGCCGCCAACCGCCATCGGACATCGCCGTGGGCGCTCCGCAATTGGCACAGAACATGTGCCGCCCATGCCACTCCAAAATGCCGCGGGCCGTGGCCGCAATCTCTGCCTCCCACGGAGTCAAAAGCGTCATCAACGATCGCAGGTCGCGAAACTCCGATCCTTCAATCTCTGCACATGGCACTGCGCCCCCCATCCACGGCAAAGCCGCCTCTTCTGTCGGCACAGCGACCTGCCAATGATCGACATCGACCGCAAAAATCGGCGCATCCTCGTCCGAAAGGCCCAAGAACAGATAGGGGTGTTTGCCGGGATCATATGCGGCATGTTCGGTTGTGCAAAACGCAAGCCCGCCCGTTCGCCACATCAAGGGCATTTTGTGCCAAAAGGGGAGGGCCAAAGCATTTTTTTGCCCCCAAAGCCGCTTGGCATCAGGTCGCAAATGGGCCTCGCGACGCAGCGATCCCGCTGCAAAAACCACAGATTCTTTTCTCATGCGTTCAGCCATATGTTGATATTTGATACGCAGCCAGCGTTTCCAGCCACACTCTCTGTGCAAAAAGCACATGATTGTGTTGCATCTGTGCGACAATAAATGGAAATGCAACCCAAGGTTGTTGGTTCGATTGAAAAGCCCCCCAAAAGGGTTTGTTTCACGTCATAGGGCTGATAAATTTGCATCCGTCACACCAGTGTCTTGTGGCATGTAAATGTTTGCGCCATCGTTAGTCAAAAGGAGGCGCATCATGGGCCGTTTGAAAACAAATATGAATCGCCGTGGCTTTATGTCCGGCACAGTCGCAGGATCTGCCTTGATTGCTCTTCACCCTTTTTCTGCGCGCGCGGCCGTAAACCAGGCGCATTTGCGGATTATGGAAACGACCGACCTGCATGTGCATGTCTTTCCATATGACTATTACTCCGACAAAGCGATCGACACTGTCGGGCTTGCCCGCACAGCCGCGCATATCAATAACGTGCGTGCCGAGGCGACCAATACCATGCTGGTGGACAATGGTGATTTCCTTCAGGGCAATCCGATGGGTGATTTCATCGCCTATGAGCGCGGGATGAAAGAGGGGGACATGCACCCCGTCATCACCGCGATGAACACCGTGGGTTTTGACGCCTCCACCTTGGGCAACCATGAATTCAACTACGGCATTCCCTTTTTGATGAAGGCTTTGGCCGGAGCCAATTATCCGGTGATTTCCGCCAATGTCGTCTCTGAAATGGGTGCCAACCCGCGCGCCGATAAAACGCTTTTGCCACCCTATGTGATTTTGGATCGCGAGCTGACCGATGGTTCTGGCGAGACCCACACCATCAAAATCGGCCTGATCGGGTTTGTCCCGCCGCAGATCATGATGTGGGACCGCAAGAACCTTGAAGGCACCGTTGAGGCCCGCGACATCGTCGAAACGGCCCGTGCTTATGTGCCTGAAATGAAAGAAAAAGGCGCGGATATCATCATCGCGCTCAACCACTCCGGCATCGGCTCTGCCGATCACAGCGACAAGATGGAAAATGCCTCCGTGCCCCTGGCCGAGATTGACGGCATTGACGCGCTGATGACCGGGCATTCCCACCTTGTCTTCCCGTCCGCGACCTATGATGGCTATGCGGCCGTCGATGCGCAAAAGGGTCTGATCCACGGCAAACCGGCGGTGATGGGCGGCTATTGGGGCTCGCATCTGGGCGTCATGGATTTGCTGTTGGAGAAAGACGGCAACGCGTGGCGCGTGGTGACCAATACGGTCGAAACCCGACCGATTTCCCAGCGCAACGAAGACCGCTCGATCTCGCCTTTGGTCGACAGTGTCGAACCTGTTTTGGCCTCAATCATGGACGTTCACGAACAGACGCTGGCCTATGTGCGCCGCGCCGTGGGCAAAACCAACGCGCCGCTACATTCCTATTTTGCCCTCGTGGCCGATGACCCGTCGGTGCAAATCGTCTCCAACGCCCAGTTTTGGTACATTGCCGAGATGATGAAAGGCACCGAACATGACGGTCTGCCAATCCTCTCCGCTGCGGCACCCTTTAAGGCCGGTGGTCGTGGCGGGGCTGAGTATTACACCGATGTGGCCGTGGGCGATGTGGCGATCAAAAATGTCGCCGATCTTTACCTTTATCCAAACACGATCCGCGCTGTGCGGATCAACGGCGCGCAACTCAAAGGTTGGCTGGAACGCTCCGCCGGCATGTTCAATCAGGTCGAAAAAGGCGCGAAAGACGCGCTTTTGCTCAACCCCGATTTTGCCTCCTACAATTTCGACGTGATCGACGGCGTGACCTACCAAATCGACATTTCGCAGCCGTCGCGGTTTGACACCAATGGCGAGGCTGTGAACCCGGACGCCTCCCGGATCGTCAATCTGACATACAATGGCGCGCCGGTGACTGCCGATATGGAATTTATCGTCGCCACCAACAATTACCGCGCGGGCGGCGGCGGCACCTTCCCCGGCGCTGATGGCTCGACCGTGATTTTCGAAGGCCCGGACACCAACCGCGACATCATCGTGCGCTATATCGTGGACCAAGGGACGATCAATCCGACCGCCGACAACAATTGGTCACTTGCACCCTTGGGTGACACCACGGTGTTGTTCGAAACCGGCCCCGCCGCGCGTCAACATTTGGCCGATCTCAAAGGTCTCGCCATTGAGGATGCGGGCGAAGGCCACGATGGGTTCGCGCAGTTCCGCATCACGCTTTAAATATCAGGGGTCGGGTTTGGTTGCTCTGACCCGACCCCTTGAGTCGCGTGGAGAGTCGCGCAGAGCAAAACTGCCGCTACGTCACACGAAGAGCAGCCTCGCCAGTAGTGCGTTATATTTAAGCAAAAACGACTTTATATGGCGCATTTTTATGCGAAATTAAGGATTGTATACATCATTGTGAACCTCGGCCTCGCGGTCAAAATACCTGTCAGCCACACTGAGCCGGAACGACACGAGGGAAATCCATGTTCTATAAACCAATGACAACTCTGGCAGCCTTTGCGCTGACTGCAACTGCAGCCTATGCCGAAACCGCGCTACCTTTCGCGCTGGATTGGAAATTCGAAGGCCCGGCCGCCCCGTTTTTCACCGCAATTGAGGCCGGATATTTTGCCGATCAAGACCTGTCGGTGGAAATCTCTGCCGGTCAGGGTTCGCTTGACGCAATCCCGAAAGTGGCCACCGGCGCCTATCCCGTTGGTATGGCCGACATCAACAGCCTGGTGAAATTCCTCGACCAAAACCCCGGCGCGCCTGTCACCGCGATCATGATGATCTATGACGCCCCGGCGTTTTCGATTGTGGGCCGCAAATCCTTGGGGATTGAAGCGCCGAAAGACCTTGAAGGTCACGTTTTGGGCGCACCGCCGCCCGATGGCGCGTGGGCGCAGTTCCCGATTTTTGCCGCCGCAAACGATCTCGACATGTCGAAAATCACCGTAGAGCCGGTGGGTTTCCCGACCCGCGAACCGATGCTGGCCGAGGGCAAAGTCGATGCTGTGACGGGTTTCAATTTTTCGTCCTATCTCAACCTCGTGCGTCTTGGCGTGCCAGAGGATGATATTTCGACCATCATGATGAGCGATTTTGGCGTGAGCCTTTATGGCAACGTGCTTTTGGTCAACACCGACTTCGCCGCCGAACACCCCGACGCGATCAAAGGCTTTTTGACCGCTGTTGTCGCCGGTTGGAAAGACGCAGTTGTCGATCCGAAAGCTGCCGTCGAAAACATGGTGAAATACAACCCAGCCTCTGATGTCGATCTCGAAACCCGCCGCCTGGAGCTTGCGCTCGAAGGCAACGTGTTGACCGATTACGTTTTGGCAAATGGATTTGGCGGCATTGACGACGCCCGTTTTGAAGGCTCTTTGGAACAGCTCGGCATGGTCTATGAATTCAACGCCGCACCAGATGCCAGCCTCTATTTCACCGACGCCTACCTGCCTGCCGCTGCGGACCGGATGCTGAAATAAGCGCCTGAACTGAATGATGCGGGCGCGGGACCTTTCCAAAGGCCGCGCCCGCTTTTTATGGCAAGACCCAACTGAATACGGTCGCCAGATACGGCCCAGATACGGCAGAGAGTCAGATGACAAACCTCATAGACATCAAAGGCGTGACCCACGCCTACAAAACCGAAAACGGCCCGCTGCCCGTTCTCGAAAATCTCAACATTTCGGTGCCTGAAGGCGATTTTTGCGCCGTGGTGGGCCCATCTGGCTGTGGCAAATCCACGCTGACACGCCTGATCGCCGGGCTGATGAAACCCGATGAGGGTGAGGTTTGGCTGCATGGCGAACGGGTCACCTCGCCGCGCTCGACCGTGGGCATGGCCTTTCAAAATCCGGTGCTTTTGGAATGGCGCACGATTTTGGACAATGTGTTGTTGCCGCTCGAAATCGTCCCCAACAGCATGAGCAAACGTCAAAAACAAGATCGCGCCCGCGATCTTTTGGCTTTGGTCGGCCTTGAAGGATTTGAGGACAAACGCCCCTCTGAACTCTCCGGCGGGATGCGCCAACGCGCGTCTCTGTGCCGCTCGATTGTGCACAAACCCGACGTGTTGATCATGGACGAACCCTTTGGCGCGCTTGATGCCTTTACCCGCGAAGACCTGTGGCAAACCATGCACCGTTTGCGGGCCGAAGAACCGTTCACCGGCGTGTTGATCACCCACGATCTGCGCGAAAGCGTCTATTTGGCCGATGAGGTGATTGTGCTCTCTGGTCGACCGGCAACGACCCAACATGTTGAAAATGTGAAACTTTCAGGTCGCACCGATTTGGAAGTGATTTATACGCAGGAGGCCACAGACATTCTGCATCGTCTGCGCCATCAGATCGAAGTCGCGCAGGGTCGCGCGCCGGAGGTGGCACAATGAAACATTGGAAAAAAGTCGCCACGCCAACGCTCGCCATTATCGCTTTTCTGGCGTTTTGGGAGTTCATCGTCTGGTTCAACAACTGGCCAAATTACAAAATGGCCTCGCCCTCCGATCTCATCCCGGCCTATGCGAAATATTGGAACTTATTCCTCATCTACGGCTGGCAAACGCTCTGGCGCACCGTTGTAGGGCTGATCGTTGCGGTGATTTTTGGCACTTTGATCGGTATGATCATGGGTTTTTCGCGCACCATGCGCGACGCGCTCTACCCGCTTTTGGTCGGCTTCAACGCCATTCCCAAAGCCACCGTTGTCCCGGTGATCGCGCTGATTTTCATCGGTCAGCATGATTTCAACACCATTCTCATCGCTTTCATGATTTCGTTCTTTCCGATCTCTGTGGCGGTCTCCATTGGTCTTTCGACCCTGGAGCCGGAGTACCGCGACATCTTGCGCTCTCTCGGGGCCTCGAAATGGACAATTTTCTGGAAGATCGCCTTGCCAAAAACCCTACCGGAGTTTTTCGGCGCGCTGAAAGTGTCGGTCACGCTGGCCTTTATCGGCACCAACCTGATGGAGATCGTCGAACCGCATGGGCGCGGCCTTGGCCACCTGTTTGATAGCGGCAAAATCAACGCCGATTACCCGTTGATGTTCGCGGTTCTGATTGCTTTGGCGTTTTTGGGGATCGTCCTTTATTACATCGTTGTGGCGCTTGAGAAAATCTTTGCCGGTTGGGCGGAACGCCCACAGGGGTAAATGTGCGGAACGCCCACAGGGATAAAAACACCATCAAGAGGGCCGGGATCATCCGCCCTCTTGCGAATCCACCCTGTGACGCTTATGTAACCCCTTGAGAGGTTGGCGCGGGCGAGCGCCTCGCCAACCCGGTCAGATCCGGAAGGAAGCAGCCGTAACGAGTCCAGCTTGGGTCGTTGTCCAGCCTCTCACCCTACGCCACCCGGTCGCAGCTTTGAAAGCGCGGCCCGCAACCGCCAACCGAGGAGGACTTTGATGATTGTTGTGTCTTGCACCCCTCGGGCTGTTGCCGTTTAAGGCGTTTCCCATTTTCGGACTGCCCGAGACCGAATGCCCTCGCCGCCCTACCCGGCGCGAGGCCCTTTTTGTGTCACACTTTTTGTCATTCGGGGCAGACCAATGACCCAAGATACCACATCTACAGACCTGAAAACCCTCGGCTGGAGCCAGTTTTTCACCAGCCAACTCAGCATTGAAGAGCTCGAAACCCTCACCCCCATGCGCCTCTGCGAAGTGCGTCGTCGTTCCGTTGTGGCGCTCTCCGCCGGGCTTGAACGGCTCGACATTTCTCTGACCGGGGATCATGTCGCCACCGATATGGCGGTGGGCGACTTTGTCCTCTCGGACGGCGAACGCATCATCCGGCGGCTGGATCGGCGCACGTTGATTTCGCGCCGCGCCGCGGGCGTCGCCGCCACTGCGCAATTGATCGCCGCCAATATCGACACGCTGTTCATCACCACGTCGTGCAACACCGATTTCAACGAAGCGCGCCTTGAACGCTACCTCGCAATCGCCATCGAGGCCGAAGCGGCGCCTGTGATCGTCATCACCAAGGCTGATCGACCCGAAGACATCCCGGTCGAGACCTATGTGGACCGCGCCAAGGCGATTTATGAACGCGCGGAAATTTTGGCGATCAATGCCAAAGACCCGGCCGACATCGCACGTTTGGAGCATTACTGCGGCACGGGGCAAACCCTCGCGCTGGTCGGCTCGTCAGGGGTGGGCAAATCCACCATCGCGCGCGGGCTGACTGGCGAGGATTTGGACGTCGGCGACATCCGTGAAGATGATGCCAAAGGCCGCCACACCACCACGGCGCGGTCGATGCACCGCATGCACGCCGGGGGTTGGTTGATCGACACACCGGGGATGCGCGAATTGGCGCTGCATGATGCGATGGAGGGGATTGGCACCCTGTTTGAGGACATCACCGATCTGGCGATGACCTGCAAATTTTCTGATTGCCAACACCGAACCGAACCGGGCTGTGCCATCCGCGCGGCGATTGACAGCGGCGTGTTGGATGAACCGCGGGTCGAGCGTTGGCGCAAGCTGATGGAAGAGGACAGTCGCAATTCGGAAAGCATTTCCGAGGCACGCGGGCGCGGGCGGAAGTTCTCCAAAATGGTGAAACAAGCCAAAAAGGTCAAAAGCGGCAAACGCGGCGAGTGAGCCCAATCGCAAAGATCGCATGAAACAAGGTTGCGGGGTTTGCCTCGCAGCCTTACCTTAGCCGCAACGCATCACTTGGGAGAAAACGCATGTCTGACACCGACGCAGGCTATAAGGTTCTGGCACGCAAATACCGCCCGGAAACCTTTGCCGACCTCGTCGGTCAGGACGCCATGGTGCGTACACTCAAAAACGCCTTTGCGGCGGATCGCATCGCCCAAGCCTTTATCATGACCGGCATTCGCGGCACCGGCAAAACCACCACCGCGCGGATCATCGCCAAGGGGATGAACTGCATCGGATTGGATGGCAATGGCGGACCGACGACCGAACCCTGTGGCCAATGCGAGCATTGCGTGGCAATCACCGAGGGGCGTCATGTCGATGTGATGGAAATGGACGCGGCCTCCCGCACGGGCGTGGGCGACATCCGCGAAATCATCGACTCGGTGCATTACCGCGCCGCCTCTGCGCGCTATAAAATCTATATCATCGACGAAGTTCACATGCTCTCAACCAGTGCGTTCAACGCCCTGCTCAAGACGCTCGAAGAACCGCCCGCCCACGTCAAATTCATCTTTGCCACCACCGAAATCCGCAAGGTGCCCGTGACGGTGCTGTCGCGCTGTCAGCGCTTTGATCTGCGCCGGATCGAACCCGAGGTGATGATCGCGCTGTTGCGCAAAATTGCCGGCGGCGAGAACGGTGAGATCACCGACGAAGCGCTGGCACTGATCACCCGCGCGGCCGAAGGCTCGGCCCGTGATGCGACCTCGCTATTGGATCAGGCCCTGTCTCATGGCGCGGGCGAAACCACGGTCGAACAGGTGCGTGCCATGTTGGGGCTGGCGGATCGCGGTCGGGTGTTGGATCTGTTCGACATGATCATGGCCGGGGACGCGGCAGGCGCTTTGGGCGAGATCGGCGGGCAATATGCCGACGGGGCTGACCCTTTGGCGGTGCTGCGCGATCTGGCCGAAATCACCCATTGGATTTCGGTGATCAAGATCACGCCCAATGCCGCAGATGATCCCACCATTGGCCCGGACGAACGGATGCGCGGGCTGGCCATGGCGGAGAAATTGCCGATGCGCGTGCTCTCGCGGATGTGGCAGATGTTGTTGAAAGCCCTCGAAGAAGTCTCCGCTGCGCCGAATGCGATGATGGCCTCAGAGATGGCGATCATCCGGCTGACCCATGTCGCCGACCTGCCAATGCCCGAAGATTTGGTGCGTAAACTCAACGAGCAAAACCCGCCGCCACGTCCGCCCTCTGGGCCTAGTGGCGGTGGGGCCGCGCCCTCCGGTGGCGGCTCGGTCTCGGCCCAAGGCGGTCCTATGGGCGGCGGTCACGCCACCCACGGGCCGACGATGATGGGCGCTGGCGCATCGGGTGCCGCCACCGCTTTGGCGCAGGCCCCGGACACCGCTTTGGCGAAATATCCGCGCTTTGAGGATGTGGTCGACTTGATCCGCCTGCACCGTGACGCGAAGCTTTTGATCGACGTGGAGAACCATGTGCGACTGGCGAAATACGCGCCCGGCCGGATCGAATTTCAACCCCATGATGAGGCCCCCGCCGATCTGGCCCCGCGCCTGCAAAGCCGCCTGTTTGCCTTTACCGGCCACCGCTGGGGCGTGACGATTGCGGAGGCACCAGACGGCGTGCGCACGATCCGTGAGGTCAAAGATGCCGAACGCATTGCCTTGGAGATCGAAGCCAAAGCCCATCCGATTGTCGCCAAAGTGTTTGAACTTTTCCCCAACGCGAAAATCGCCGAGGTGCGCACACCCGAGACCAAAATGCAGGCCGCCCAGCTTGAGGCCCTGCCCGAGGTTGAGGATGAATGGGACCCGTTTGAAAGCGATTGACCATCGCGGACCTCACCCCCAAATCAGATCAAGTCAGAGATCAGGAGAACAACATGCTCAAAGGCCTAGGTGGGCTCGGCGATATGGCCGGGATGATGAAAAAAGCCCAAAAAATGCAAAGCGACATGGCGGAGCTTCAGGAGAAATTGTCGGAGATGACCGTCATGGGCGAAAGCGGGGCGGGGCTTGTGAAAGCCACTGCGACGGCCAAGGGTCAGTTGATCGGGCTCGACATTGATCCGTCTATTTTTCACCCCGACGAAAAAGAAGTGGTCGAGGATTTGATCCTTGCCGCGGTCAAGGATGCGCAAGCGAAAGCGTCCCAACGCGCCGAGGCCGAGATGCAGAAACTGACCGAGGGCCTTGGGCTTCCGGCTGATTTCAAACTGCCGTTCTGAGCCGCTTGTGAACGAGGATCGTCAGGATATTGAGGCGCTGATCGACCTCATGGCGCGTTTACCGGGGCTTGGGCCGCGCTCGGCGCGGCGCGCGGTGTTGCACCTGATCAAAAAGCGCGGACGCTTGATGGCCCCTTTGGCCACACAGATGCAATTGGTGGCCGATACGGCACGCGAATGCATCACATGCGGCAACATCGGCACCGGCGATCTCTGTGGCATTTGCGCCTCTGAAAAGCGCGCCATAGGCGAGATTTGCGTGGTCGAGGATGTATCCGATCTTTGGGCAATGGAACGCGCAGGCGGGTTTAAAGGCCGCTATCATGTGCTGGGCGGAACCTTGTCTGCGCTCGATGCCATTGGCCCTGAAGACCTGCGCATTCCGGCGCTGATCCAACGGGTCATTGACGAGCAGGTGCATGAAGTGATCTTGGCGCTCAATGCCACGGTCGACGGCCAAACCACGGCGCATTACATCAGTGATGAATTGGCCGGACGCTGTGCAGTGACGTCTTTGGCGCAGGGCGTGCCGATAGGCGGCGAGTTGGATTATCTCGATGACGGGACGATCAGCGCGGCGCTCAAAGCGCGTAAATCCGTCTAAATCCGCACCCCGGCATCGACACCCCGGCCAAACACGAAAAAACCCAGACCGACCGGCCTGGGTTTTCTTTTTCGACTGGATGTCAGACGCTTACTTGTCGTCGTCTTCGTCATCATCGTCATGATCGGGCAGGTTAAAGAAGCTGTCCGCATCTGGCACGGCCTCTTCTTTTTCCTCTTGATGGTCACGACCAAAGGAAAAGGTCTCAAGCCCGGAGATCGAAGACGGCATTTTCGGCTCTGCATCCATGCCCAAGGATTGCTCCGTGGACAACAATTTACGCCGTTCGTCATCCGTCATCGCTTCGCCATTGGCGGCGCGTTTCTGGGCGGCTTTTTGCACGGCCGTGTCCAATTCGGATTGTTTACACAGGCCCAAGGCAACCGGGTCGATCGGCTGCATGTTGGCGATGTTCCAATGAGTGCGCTCGCGGATGGATTGGATCGTCGGTTTGGTGGTGCCCACCAGTTTGGCAATCTGACTGTCCGCCAATTCCGGGTGGAATTTCACCAACCACAGGATCGAATTCGGGCGGTCCTGACGTTTGGACAGCGGCGTGTAGCGCGGGCCACGACGTTTTTCTTCGCCTTGAGCAGCGGCATTGTATTTCAACGACAGACGCGCCATCGGGTTTTCTTCGGCCGCTTTGATTTCCTCTGCGGTCAACTGATTGTTGGCCACCGGGTCAAAGCCGCGCACGCCAGCCGCCACATCGCCATCGGCAATGCCCTGAACTTCAAGCTCATGCAGGCCGCAAAAATCGGCAATTTGTTTAAAACTCAGCGTGGTGTTATCGACCAGCCAGACAGCGGTGGCTTTCGCCATGATCGGTTTTGCCATAGGACACACTCCATAAATAGGTCTTGCCCGAATACAACTTCTCCGTCGCCTGGAAGGGCTTTCCCGGGGGCCGGGACGGTTCACGTTGTCGGGGAACTTGGCGGCTGTATACTGTGGATCGAGAAAAGAGGGAAGAGAAAATGCGCAAACGGATCGTGAGTGCCCTGTTCGGCTTGGTTTTGCTCATCGTATCTCCTGCGATGGCAGAGGGCGAGCGGGCCGGGGATTTCGACTATTATGTGTTGTCTCTGTCTTGGTCCCCGACATGGTGTGCCCTTGAGGGCGAGGCGCGCAATTCGCCGCAATGTGATCGTGATCTGGGATGGGTGTTGCATGGGCTTTGGCCACAGTACGAACGGGGCTATCCCTCCTATTGCAACACCACCGCGCGCGACCCGTCAAAACGCGAAACCGCGGCGATGGAGGACATTATGGGGACTGATGGCGCGGCGTGGTATCAGTGGAAAAAACACGGACGCTGTGCAGGGCTGTCCCCGCAGCAGTATCTTGAGACCGCGCGCGAGGCCTACGCAAAAATCACCCGCCCCGAAGTGTTTCGCAAACTGACCAAAGACGTCAAACTCCCCGCCGCTTTGATCGAGGAAGCGTTCATGACAGAAAATGCCGGATTGGACAAAAACGAGATCACCGTGACCTGCAAAGACCGCCGCATCCAAGAGGTGCGCATTTGCCTGAACAAGGATTTGGAACCACGCACATGCGGCGCGGATGTGATCCGTGATTGCACCTTGGATGACGCGTTATTTGAAGCGATAGAATGAGTATTTGACCTGCAATGAAGGCGCAAAACCCTTCATTGCAGGTCAAAATACTCAGAGTTTCAAAACGATCTTACCGATATGGGCGTTGGTTTCCATCAAGGCATGGGCATGGCTTGCATCCGCAAGAGCGAATTCGGAATGCATCACCGGGCCAACCTGCCCCGCCTCGATCAACGGCCAGACTTTCGCCAACAGAGCCTCGGCGATTTGCGCCTTGGCCGCGTCCGATTGCGGGCGCAGCGTGGAACCGGTCAGCGTCAGCCGCCGCATCATCACTTGGGCAAAGTTCAACTCGGCTTTCGAGCCTTGCAAGAAGGCGATGTTGACCAAACGGCCCTCCATGGCGAGCGCGCGCACATTGCGCGCGATGTAATCGCCGCCGACCATATCGAGGATCAAATTGGCCCCGCCCTCGGCTTTCAAAACCTCGACGAAATCCTCATCGCGGTAGTTGATCGCGCGCTCTGCGCCCAATCCCTCACAGGCTTTGCATTTCTCGGCGGAGCCCGCAGTGGCAAAGACCCGCGCACCGAAAGCGCGTGCAAGCTGAATTGCCGTGGTGCCAATGCCGGACGAGCCGCCATGGACCAAAAACCGCTCGCCCGCCTGTAATGCCCCGCGCATGAACACATTGCTCCAAACGGTGAAAAACGTCTCCGGCAAACAGGCGGCTTCTTTCAATGACAGGCCCTTGGGGACGGGCAGAGCATGGGCTGCCGGTGTGGCCACATAATCGGCATAGCCACCGCCGGGCAAAAGCGCACAAACCTGATCGCCAATCCGCCAATCAGACACCGCCGCGCCCACGGCCACAACCTCGCCCGCGCCCTCAAGTCCGGGCAAATCGGACGCGCTGGGCGGCGGATTATAAAGCCCCGCGCGCTGCAAAGCGTCGGGGCGGTTGACCCCGGCATAGGCCAGTTTGATCACAATCTCGTCGGCTTTGGGTGTCGGCACAGGGCGTTCACAAAGCGTCAGGACTTCGGGGCCACCCGGAGTGGAAATCTCAATCGCGCGCATGATCTCTGGCAGGGGCTTTGGCAGTGTCATTCAGTCGCTCCTTGCGTGCTCTGCTGGGTTCCGGGGACATCTGTGCGGCCCGCGCCCGCAGGCGCTTTGATCATCCCGAACAGCGCGTTAGGCACAGCGAAAAGCGTAGACAGCGCCTTGTTGTCGCGCACCGTGGCTTTGGCTTTTTCCACTTTCATCACATCCTCGATGCGACGGTCGAGAAAGGCGCGGGTGTCGGTGAACCCTTCGCTGTCATCGCCCAGCCAAAACAAAACCGTGGAGGCAAACACGCCCGACAACGTCGCGCGTTTGGTGTACCAATTCACATCACGCGAGGTATCGCCCAAAGCGGTCCAGATGGCATCCGCCGTTTCCCAGACCAATTTCGTGCCCTCAGGCGCATGAAGCGGCAGGGAAAACAGCGACATGCCACGGCGGACCAATTCGCGGTCCACCGTCTGCAAGCGCAGCCATACGGCATGGGTGACGCGGTCGGTGAAACGCATGGCTGAAAGATCGGTTTCTGCGAGCGCCTTGACCATCTCGCGGTCGCCGCGTTTGTGATAGGCACTGGCAAGATCAACGGAGCCACGCGGGGCAGCGACGCGCGCCAAACCTTCGGACACACCCGAATCAGCAATCGCCGCTTTAAAGGTCTCAGGCCCCCAGCCATCAAACACCACATGAACAAGAGCGGCATCGAGCAGTTTTTCACGGGTCGGATCGGGATAAGCGGTTGTTGTCATCGGATACGTCCTTTTGCGGCTTACGAGCATAGTAGACAAGCTAGGGTGACTTTGCTATATGGCCACTTCCTGCAATTCATGCAAATCTAACTAGGAAGGTGGTGACACCACATGCAGGTTAGCGTTCGTGATAACAACGTCGATCAGGCCCTCCGGGCTCTGAAGAAAAAACTTCAACGTGAAGGCGTTTTTCGTGAAATGAAGCTGAAGCAACATTTCGAAAAGCCGTCCGTGAAGAAAGCGCGCGAGAAGGCCGAGGCCATCCGCCGTGCCCGTAAGCTGGCTCGTAAAAAAGCTCAGCGCGAAGGTATGTCTCTTTAAGCCGTCAGGCCCCGAGAGGCTCGACGTTTCGAGCGGCCCTTGTCCGCAAGGATGATGGGACATAAAAATACGACCCCCGTGGCGCAAGCTCCGGGGGTTTGTTTTTGCACAGTCTGTTTTTTCTCTGCGAGTTCCGCCGAGACAGACGAGGATCAGAGCGCCAAAGCCGCCGCTTCGTCATCGCTAAACAGGCGCGATCGCGACAGGAAACATTGGCCACGCCCGGTGTCGAGCGAAAACCCCGCGCCATGGCCAGGGGCTGCATCCAAAACCATCTGACTGTAGCGCCAAATTTCAAACAGAGACTCGGAGATCCAAACCTCGGCCCCCTCAATTTCACCCAGTTTCACATCGCGCAACCCAATCAAATAGTCGCCCTTCTTATAACACATCGGCGATGAACCATCGCAACAGCCGCCCGATTGCACAAACATCACCGGACCATGGTCCGTGACGATCTCGGCCAGCAAAGCCCGTGCAGCAGGGGTAGCAATCACACGATCAGGGATCATAAGAACCTCCAAAGCAAAACGCCAAAACGGGGACAGGGCGCAGCCAAAGCCACGCCCTGTAGAGTAAGGGGACACGCATAACGTGCCCCCACGGGGAGGAGCTCAGAAGAACCCGAGTTTGTTCGGGTTGTAAGACACCAACATGTTTTTGGTTTGCTGGTAATGGTCGAGCATCATCTTGTGGTTTTCACGTCCGACGCCGGACTGTTTGTAGCCACCGAATGCAGCGTGCGCCGGGTAAGCGTGGTAGTTGTTCACCCAAACACGACCGGCCTGAATGTGACGACCGAAGCGGTAGCAGGTGTTCATGTCACGCGACCAAACGCCCGCGCCGAGGCCGTACATCGTGTCATTGGCGATTGCGAGCGCTTCTTCTTCGGTTTTAAAGGTGGTCACGGAGACGACCGGGCCAAAGATTTCCTCTTGGAACACACGCATTTTGTTGTGGCCTTTGAGGATGGTCGGCTGGATGTAATAGCCGTCTTTGAGATCGCCACCAAAGCGCGCAGCATCGCCACCGACAAGAACTTCGGCGCCTTCTTCGCGACCGATGGTCAGGTAGGACAGGATTTTTTCCTGCTGCTCGGCAGACGCCTGAGCGCCAACCATGGTGTTGATGTCGCGCGGATCGCCTTGTTTGATGGCTTTCACACGCGCAATACAACGCGCGATGAACTCTTCGTAGATGTCTTCCTGGATCAAAGCACGCGACGGGCAGGTGCAGACTTCGCCTTGGTTGAAGGCAAAGAGAACAAAGCCTTCGACAGCTTTATCAAGGAAGGCGTCATCTTCGCGCATCACGTCGGAGAAGAAGATGTTCGGCGACTTGCCACCCAACTCCAAAGTCACCGGGATCAGGTTCTCGGTGGCGTATTGCATGATCATCCGGCCGGTTGCGGTCGAACCCGTGAAGGCGATTTTCGCAATGCGCGGCGAGCGCGCAAGCGGCGCACCGACTTCGGCGCCGTAGCCGTTGACGATGTTGAGCGTGCCAGCCGGCAGCAGATCCGCGATGAGTTCCATGAACACCATGATCGCAGCCGGGGTCTGTTCTGCCGGTTTCAGCACGATACAGTTGCCAGCGGCCAGAGCAGGCGCAATTTTCCAAGCGGCCATCAGGATGGAGAAGTTCCACGGAATGATCTGACCGACAACGCCCAGAGGCTCGTGGAAGTGGTAGGCGATGGTGTCCGCGTCGATTTCCGACATGGAGCCTTCTTGGCCACGCAGAACGCCCGCGAAGTAACGGAAGTGGTCAGCGGAGAGCGGAATGTCAGCGGCCATGGTTTCACGGATCGGCTTGCCGTTGTCCCATGTTTCTGCCGTTGCGATGGTTTCGAGGTGCTCTTCGATCCGGTCGGCGATTTTCAACAGGATGTTGGCGCGCTCTGTGGCGCTGGTTCTGCCCCATGCGTCTTTGGCAGCATGAGCGGCATCCAGGGCCAACTCGACATCGGCCGCGTCAGAGCGGGCCACTTCACACACTTTCTGGCCGGTGATCGGCGTGGTGTTGTCGAAATATTTGCCGTGGACAGGCGGGGTAAATTTACCACCGATAAAGTTGTCATAACGGGCTTTGAAAGGCGATGCGTATTGTGCGCTCGCGTCAGCTTGAACGTTCATTGTTTTCCTCCTCAGGGTGCTGGCGTCTCCCACGCCAACATATAAAGAGACTGTGAACGCTCCCTTAAGCTGCGGTCACCCCCTGTTTCCCACGCCGCAGCGCGGCAATGTCTCAGGGGTGAGACAGGTAGGGATCAGTTTTCGCCGTTCTCACCAATCCCGAGGCGCTTCATCCGGCGATAGAGCGTGGCACGGCCGATTCCAAGTTCACGCGCCGCCGCAGACACATTGCCACCCGCGCGCGCAATCGCCCGTTTCAAAGCCGCCCGCTCGGCCCGCTCCAAGGCCGACACTGTGCTGTCGCGCCCCAAAATATCCGAAGCTGGCGTGGGCACGATATGCGCCCCCTGCCCCAGTCCAAAAGCACGGCGCGCCGCACGGGTGGCACCGATGATCAAATCGTCATGGTCCACCGCCAAAAGCACCGCCCCATCCGGGCGATCTTCGGGGGCGGTGATGATCCGGGCCTTGGGGAAGGCGGCGCGGAAAGCATCTGTTTCTATTTGCTTGGCGGTTTGGGCCACCACATTGGAAATCAACCGCGCGTAGGCTTCGGTCTGATCGGCACGGCAGGACGACACATCAAGGGCCGCAATCAATTCGCCATCGGGGCCAAAAATCGGCGCATCCATGCAGGACATCACCGTATTGCGGCTTAGAAAATGTTCGTCGCGGTGGATCGTGATCTGACGCGCTTCGGCAATACAGGTGCCGATGCCATTGGTGCCCTCGGATTCCTCCGACCAATCGGCACCGGTCCAAAGCCCCCAGGATTGAAACGTGTCAGAATCGGCATCTTTGGAACGCTGATCCAATACCACCCCATCCCGATCTGTCATCATCACCGAACAGCCGGTGTTGCCGACCATTTGAAACAGTTGATCGAGCTTTGGCGAGGCAAGATCCATAAAACCGCCAAGCCGTTCACGACGCTCCGAGATTTCCGCCTCTGAGAACCGCCGCGGCGTCACCGGGCGTTCGGGATCAAGCCCATGCTTTTTCAAAGACCGCCGCCAACTGGCCGTCAAACGCGTGCCAACGGACCCCGATTCGACGGTGGAAATGACGTGTTCTGCGTGGTTTATGCGTGCCATGATGCCGCCTCCTCCCAAATGCGACAGGTCGTAGACTTACCACAGGGTAGGTCAATCGCCAAACCCAGACCTTTAGACAGGTAAAGCCGTGGTTTTGAACACGGTGCGCATGGCAAAAGACGATTGCATGGTTTGCACACCGGGCAGCGCGACAAGGCGGCGGTGGATTTGGGCAAAGTGATCGGTGTCGGCGGCAACGACTTTGAGGATATAATCCGCCTTGCCCGCCATCAGGTGACATTCCAACACGTCGGGCACATTGCGCACCGCTTTTTCAAAGGCGTGTAAAATATCGTCCGCTTGGCTGGTGAGCGTGACTTCGACAAAGACGGTGGACCGGCGGTCCAGATGACGCGGGTCCAAAAGCGCGACGTAATCGCGGATCAGCCCTTCGGCCTCAAGCCGCTGCACCCGGCGATGACAGGCGGAGCTGGACACATTCGCCTCTTGCGCAAGATCGGCGTTTGAAATGCGCCCCTTGCGCTGTAAAATCCGCAAAATCCGCCGATCTGTTTCGTCAATTTTGATCATCTCGGCAGCCTCTCCCGGTTTTTCCCGATAACTCGCCCCAATCTCCCACAGATTATTTTTTTCGGCAAGCCGCGACGGATATGGCCGCCTGTTGCGTATGAAAGACGTGTCCCCGAGACGTGATGCCTCACAGCATCACGCGAAAAGGCCCGTTGGTGCGATCCAACGGGCCTTTTTGATGTCTTTTATGTCTTTCAAGCGCTCAGGGCGTTACTTTTTCAAAGAATCGCGAATTTCGATCAGGATATCGAGTTCGGATGGGCCAGCCGACGCTGCGGGGGTCGCTTCTTTTGGGGCCACCGCCGCCGCTTTGAGTTTGTTGACGTAGCGCACCAACATGAACACCACGAAGGCGATGATCAGGAAATTGATGACCGCCATGATGAAAGAACCATAGGCAAACACCGCCGCGCCCGCTTCGCGTGCCGCGTCGAGAGAGGCCCCCGCAGGCACCTCGCCAGACAGCACCAGATAGTTGTTGGTAAAATCCAAACCGCCGGTGAACAGCCCGATGAACGGATTGATCAGGTCGGCGACCATGGAGCTGACGATCGCGGTGAAGGCGGCGCCAACGATGATACCAACCGCCATGTCCATGACATTGCCTTTGGCGATGAAATCTTTAAATTCTTTGAACATTCTCTGTCCCCGTTCTTCCCAATTCCGCCGTATCCAAACGACGCAGTGACGCACATTGCGTAGCACATTGACGCACATCCTTTAATGGTTTTCTTTCGGCATTCCAGCAATACCTTAGGGGAAATTGAACCAGCCCTTCACCCCAATCCTCGCACGCTAGGAGCCCCGATGACCCAGACTGTCAATCACCCGATTTCCGCCCGCTGGCCCGCAACTGAGCCTGAAAAAATTCAGCTCTATTCTTTTCCCACACCTAACGGGGTCAAAATCTCCATCGCGCTTGAGGAAATGGGGCTGGCCTATGAGCCGCATTTGGTCACCCTGGCCGATGCGGATGTCAAAAGTCCTGAATTTTTGGCGCTCAACCCAAACAACAAAATCCCCGCCATCATTGATCCGAACGGCCCGGACGGGGCGCAGATCGAGCTGTTTGAATCTGGAGCAATCCTGATTTATCTGGCTGAAAAATCTGGGAAATTCCTCTCAAAAGACCCAAAAACGCGTTATGAAACGATCCAATGGCTGATGTTCCAAATGGGCGGTCTTGGCCCGATGTTTGGTCAACTTGGGTTCTTTTATAAATTCGCGGGCGCCAAGATGGAGGACCCAACCGCGCGGGACCGTTACATTGGTGAGGCCAAGCGTCTTTTGGCCGTTGTGGACGCGCAGCTTGAGGGGCGTGATTGGATCGTTGGGGAGTATTCGATCGCCGATATGGCCATCGCCCCTTGGCTCAATGCGCTTGATTTCTATGGCGCAAAAGAGGTGACAGGCTATAACGATTTGAAAAACGTGCCCGCCTATGTTGCCCGCTTTTATGACCGGCCCGCGGTGGCGCGCGCCAAAAACATCCCGGCGCGGCCGGAGTAATCCGCGCCCATCGAACGCAGAGACAGGGGACCCATGCGGCAAGATCGGCTCTTCATCTGGATCATCGCCGCCTATTTCGCGGCCCATACCGTGCTTAGAACGATCCTGGGCGGGTCGTTCGAGGTTGATGAAGCCGAAATGTTCGTCATGGCGCAAGAGGTCCACTTGGGTTACGGGCCGCAAGCGCCGCTTTATAATTGGGTCCAAGCTGGGGCGTTTGCGCTGTTTGGGGCCAATACATTCGCAGTCGCCGCGACCAAGAACCTCTTGCTCTTTGTCACCTATGCGCTGTTTTTTGATGGTTTGCGGCGGGTTATTCCACCTCAAACGGCGGTCCTTGGCACGCTTGCGCTGCTGCTCTTGCCCAATGTGTCCTGGGAAGGGCAGCGCGCCGGATCGCATAGCATCGCCATGCTGGCCACGATGGCCGCGACCTTTTGGGTGATGGCGCGTCAGATTGAGACTCCAAAGCCATGGCACCCTATTGCGCTTGGCGTGGCCCTTGGGCTGGGTGGGATCGCCAAGTTTAACTTTTGGCTCTTCCCGTTGACGCTTTTCCTATCCGCCCTCACTGTGCCGGCCATCAGGACACAAATGACGTGGCGCACCCTCTGGCACACCGGGCTTGTCGCCGCCCTGATCCTCATCGCACCGATGGCGTGGATGATTCTGCACTCGGATCAAACCATGGCTTCGGCCTATAAATTCTACTATCCGCCGAAATATGAGACCCTGCCCACATGGCTTGCGGGGCTGGTCGAATATGGCGTTCAAACGCTCGCAGCGCTGGCATTGTTGCTCTTGGTCCTCATCGGGGCGCGCTTGGCGCAAGGCCGCGCCGCTTTGCGCTTTGGCCCCGCGATGCCTGTGAGCCTTTGGCTGATGCGGGCCGGGATGATCGGATTGGGATTTGGCGCACTGGCCGTAGTCGCATTTGGCGTCACTGATGTGCAGCCACGTTGGCTGTTGCCGATGTTGATGCCACTCTCCATCGGCTTGATGATCTGGGTCACGCAAAGCCTTAGTCCGCGCACGAAGCGCGCGCTTTTGGCCGTTTGCGCTGCCCTGGCCGTCCTGATCTTGGCCGCAATGGCCGATACAAGACTGCGCGGTGCGGGATCAGATTCTATGCGGGTGGATGTCCTGGCCCAGGCCATTGCCGCAGACCTGCCCGAGGGTCCCGTCGCAGTGATCAGTGGCAATTACTACTTTGTGGGCAACCTGAAATATCATCGCCCAGACTGGCAAGCCCTCGCCCCGCTGCCCAACCGCGTCCCCGCGCCGGGCACGGTGGCCGTGGTTCTGGTCGGTGGCGACATGATCGCGCGGTCTAAGGCGGTCTTAGCCGAACACGGCATCACACCGGAAACTGTCACCAAAGTGACGCAACACAGCGCCATCCTGCCCTATCGGTTCGAGGATGTGAAAACCATCGACGTGCCCTACGCGATTGTCGAATTGAAAAACGGCGCCGAATAGACGCCGCTTTCCTCACATTTCAAAACGATCAGCCGCGCAATGTGCCGCCCGTGGCCTTTTCGACCTTGGCGACGATCTTGGCCGAAATCTCTTCGAGATCTTTGTCTTTCAACGTCGCATCCACAGGCTGAAGCCGCACAGTGATCGCCAGCGATTTTTTGTCTTCGCCCAAAGAGCCGCCGATGAATTCGTCAAATACGCGGACCTCTTCGATCAGCACCTTGTCGACGCCTGCGGCCGCATTGACCAAATCCAGCGCGTTGACGGATTTGTCGACGACAAAGGCGAAATCGCGTTCGACCGCTTGCAGGTCATTGGTGAAAAACGCCGAGCGCGCCACTTTGGTGCCGCGCGGCAAAGGCGCCTCTTCGAGATAGACGGTAAAGGCCACGGCTGTGCCTTTGACACCCATTTCCTTGAGCACTTTCGGGTGCAATTCACCGAACTGCGCCAAGACCTTTTTCGGACCGAGGCAGATTTTGCCCGACCGACCGGGGTGAAACCACGGCGAGGTGTCGCGCAGGATTTGCGCCTTGGCGGGCGCACCGATGGCGGCCAAAACCGCCTCGGCATCGGCTTTCGCATCATAAAGATCCATCACCCGGCGCGCGCCATGGACGTCTTTTGGACCAGAGGCTCCGACCAAAAGCCCCGCCACTTGCAGATGCTGTTCACCCGGCTCGCCGCCGTGAAAGGCGGGGCCGCATTCAAACAGCGACAGATCGGCAAATCCACGCGCCTGATTGCGTGCGGCGGCTTGTAACAGGCCGATCAAAAGATCGGGGCGCATGTGGCTCATCTCGGACGAAATCGGATTTTCCAATTTCACCGCATCTGTGCCGCCGCCAAAGAGTTTGGCGGATTTTTCATCGACAAAGGAATAGGTGACGCATTCGTTATATCCCAAAGCCGCCGCTTGATGGCGTGCAGAGCTTTCGCGCACCTGCATCGGCGTCAGGATCGGTTTGGCGACACCGGCGGGGCGTGCCATGGCCTTTGGCGCAAGGTGGGTGAGGCTTTCAACACGCGCCACCTCTTCGACCAAATCGGCCTCGCCCAACACGTCGGGACGCCAGCTTGGCACCTGCGCCATATCGCCGTCCATAACAAAGCCGAGGCTCTCCAAAATGGCAACCTGACGTGCGGGGGCGATGTCCATGCCAACAAGGCTCTGCACCCGATCGGTATCAAGGCGATAGGCGCGCGACACGTCAGGCACGCGACCTGCCATAACCACCTCAGAGGCCTCGCCACCACAAAGCGCAAGGATCATCGCGGTTGCATCATCGAGCGCCTGCATGTTGTAGGCCGGATCAATGCCGCGCTCATTGCGATAGCGCGCATCCGAATTGACTTTCAGCGCACGCCCCGCCTTGGCGATGTCGAGCGTGTTCCACACGGCGGCCTCGACAAACACATCCACGGTCTCGTCGGAACATCCGGTCTCTTCGCCGCCCATGATCCCGCCGATGCTCTCGACCTTCCCACCCGCGAAAATACACATCGCGCCCTCAGGCATTGTGTAGGTCTTCTCGTCCAGCGCCAGCAACTCTTCGCCACCTTTCGCCCGATCAATCACCAAACCACCTTTGACCGTGGCCGCGTCAAAGACGTGCAGCGGGCGGTTACGGTCATAGGTGAAGAAGTTGGTCACATCGACCAGAATGGAAATCGGACGCAGACCGATGGCGGTCAAACGGTCCTGCAACCACATCGGCGAAGGGCCGTTTTTCACGCCGCGAATATAGCGCCCGCCGAAGAGGTAACAGCCATCCTTGGCCGCCTCCGTGATCTCAACCGAGATCGGATTGGCGAATGTGCCCGCAACCTGTTCCACCTTGAGCGGCTTCAACGTGCCAAGGCCCCGCGCCGCGAGATCGCGGGCAATGCCATGCACGCCAAGCGCATCGGGGCGGTTCGGCGTGATCGCAATCTCGATCACCGGATCGACTTTCGACGGGTCGGTCTGGGCCAGATAATCGGCGAATTCCATGCCGATCTCGCCGCCCTCCAACTCGATGATCCCATCGTGATCTTCGCCCAGGTTCAGCTCGCGCATCGACGCCATCATGCCGTGGCTTTCAACGCCGCGAATTTTGCCAACCGAAATGGTGATGTCGAGGCCGGGAATATACATGCCGGGTTTGGCGAGCACGGCGGTGATCCCCGCCCGCGCGTTCGGCGCACCACAAACGATCTGGGTCATGCCCTCATCGGTTTCAACCTTACACACGCGCAGCTTGTCGGCGTCCGGGTGTGGCTCGGCCTCTTGGACCTTGACCAGTTTAAACCCCTTCAACGCATCGCGGGGGTTTTCGACGCCTTCAACCTCAAGCCCCAGATCGGTGAGCGCATAGAGGATGTCGTCAAGGGAGGCGTCCGTTTCCAGATGCTCTTTGAGCCAAGAGAGGGTGAATTTCATGTCGTCGTCTCCTTTGCCTGCAGTCTTTTGTGCGGGCGTGTCCTGCGATGGGAGGGGGGCGTCAGCGGACGCTCAAATCCTCGACCAGTTCAAATGTTTCAAACACCAATAACGTGTCGCGGTCCAACACGCCTTTCGTGCCAAACGCCTTGGCGGTGCGTTTGCGCCACGCCTCGATGTCCTTGTCCTCGCCCTCGGCCATGGCCAGTTGCGGCGTCACGTGGCGGAACTTGATTTTCTCAACGCTCACCGTGCGCACGACCATGGCGGGGGTGCCGTCCCAGTTGGCGATGATGTCGCACCGACCCTTTTGCGGCAGGGCATCTTGGTCGTTCTCAAACTCCGACCACGGCAGACAGGTGGCGGTTTTTTGTTTGGCCGCGACCAACCTGTTGAGATGCTCAACCCGGCCCTTTGTGTCGGCCAATTTAAACGTCCCCGCCCCCGGATAGGTGACTTGGAGGTCTTCCATGTTGTCGTTATGGTCGGTCATTTTGGAAGCTCTGCATTCGGTTGGAGTTGTCGGGTTTTATTAGCGTGTCCATTTCTCGGATGCTCGATCTCATGCAAAAAAAACAACCATTGCAACAAAGAAGGGCAGTGCGCAGAAACAGAAAGCGCCAGTTCGGGAAATACAAAACAACTCTTCTTTCCAAACCGCATCTTTCATCAAATCCATTTGCAGTGAATTTACAAACTCATCATCGGGGCAGTGGTCTTCGTTCCGCAAACTTATAGTCGGGGTAAAGTTGTCAAGCTGACGTATGCCGAGCAGCGAAACAATGAGAAAAGGCATTGCCGCAACTCCTAGACAAAGTGCGGCTGAGGATTGCCAATTCAAACTGCATGTAGAAGCACAGCTACTAATGCTATTAAAAAACCAAGATGCGATCGCCGCCAAGATGAATGTCCAGATTGCAACTAGAACCGAGTTCTTTTGTTCGACTTTTTTCAGTATCCCTAAAAGCACTTCGAACTCCAGTGGAAGAAGCTGTTCATTCTGTCGGAAAGGCAATCGGTTTCGTTTTTCGGATTTTAGCTCTTTGTAACCCCACAAGCGCCACCTTAATTTCTTCATTCCACAATGATCTGAGCGGCGAGCAAACGTCAGTATAGCCCACGTAACCGCCCAAAAAATGATTACCAAAAAAATCAGGAGATTGTTCTCTAGGCTCACCCGTGAATCCCCCCAGCCAGCGTCGGAACCCCCAGCGGGCTGAACCCATAGTGACGCAACCAGCGCAAGTCTGAGTCAAAGAACGTCCGCAGATCGGGGATGCCGTATTTCAGCATCGCCAAGCGGTCGATCCCCATGCCAAAGGCAAAGCCTTGCCACTCTTTCGGGTCGATCCCGCCAGCTTGCAACACGTTCGGGTGCATCATGCCGGAGCCCAAGACTTCGAGCCAATCGTCGCCCTCACCCACAGTCACAGACCCGTTTTCCCAGCGGCATTGCACGTCGACTTCGGCGGAGGGTTCCGTGAAGGGGAAATGCGAGGCGCGGAAACGGGTTTTGACCTTGGTGCCGAAAAACGCGGTGTAGAATTCTTCGAGCACCCATTTCAGGTTCGCCATGGAGATGTCCTTGTCGATGGCCATGCCTTCGACTTGATGGAACATCGGCGTGTGGGTTTGGTCATAATCCGAACGGTACACCCGACCCGGCGCGATGATGCGGATCGGCGCGCCCTGGTCGATCATCGAACGGATTTGCACCGGGCTGGTGTGGGTGCGCAAGACGTGGTTCGGGCGATCATCACCCTCGGCACGGTGCATGTAAAACGTGTCATGCTCTTGGCGCGCGGGGTGATGCGGCGCGATGTTGAGCGCGTCGAAATTGTGCCAATCGTCTTCGATCTGCGGGCCTTCTGCGACGGCAAAGCCAAGATCGGCAAAGATGGCGTAGATTTCCTCGGAGACACGCGAAATCGGATGAAGCGTACCCTGCGGACGGGCGCGCGACGGCAATGTCACGTCCAACCATTCCTCGGCCAAACGCGCATCCAAAGCGGCATCTTCCAACGCCACCTTTTTGGCACTGAGCGCCGAGTTGATCTCGTCCTTGAGGGCGTTGAGTTTCGGCCCCATCTCTTGGCGCTCTTCCGGGGTCATTTTGCCCAGTTCACGCATCTTGAGAGCGACTTCGCCCTTTTTGCCGACGGCCTGAAGGCGAATGTCTTCGAGCGTGGCTTCGTCCCCCGCCGTCAGAATGGCGGTGAGGTATTTGTTTTTCAGATCGTCCATCCCGAACCCTCTGTTTCCTAAAGCGTCACGCCTTTAACCTGAGACAGGGGAAAGGCGTGACGCTGCCAGACATATCAATGTTGTGGGCGTTCCGCCATAAACCCGTGAAACAGGTTTATGGCGGAACGCTTTATTCCCCGCTTGGTATCACGGGAGGCCCAAAAGACAAGAAGCCGCGAGACCCTAAGGTCCGCGGCTTCCTAAATAATTCAACTCCGGTGGGAGTGAGCTTACGCGAGCGCGGCCTTCGCCTGATTGACGATGGCCCCAAATGCATCCGGCTCGTGGATGGCGAGATCGGCGAGGACTTTACGGTCCACTTCGATGCCAGCCAAGGACAGGCCGTTGATGAATTTGGAATATGTCAGGGACTCGTCGTGGCTACGCACGGCGGCGTTGATCCGCTGAATCCACAAGGCGCGGAAGTTACGCTTACGGACTTTACGGTCGCGTGTGGCGTATTGGTTGGCCTTGTCGACAGCCTGTGTGGCGGTGCGGAAGTTACGCGAACGCGCGCCATAATAGCCTTTTGCGGCTTTGATGACTTTGCGGTGACGGGCGTGGGTGACGGTACCACCTTTGGTGCGGGACATATCTGTGTCTCCCTATTAACGGTTGTACGGCATATAGGATTTCACGATCTTCGCATCAGGTGCGGAGAGCGTGGTTGTCCCACGTGCGTCACGGATAAATTTCGTTGTACGCTTGATCATGCCGTGGCGTTTGCCGGCTTGACCCGCTTTGACCTTGCCAGTGGCGGTCATTTTGAAACGCTTTTTAGCGCTCGACTTTGTCTTCATCTTTGGCATTTCCATCTCCTTATTCGAGTGATCGGATGGTTATACGCGCGACTCGGCATGCCATTTCGCCGGACGCGCACCATGAGCGCGTGCAAGTACAGGCCAATTCGGGTGTTTGCAAGCCTTGAGTTTCAGATGGGCTTAGAAATAATGCCCGATCACCCGCATCACGGCATCCGGGATGTCGCTGATGGCATATCCGCCGGGGTGTTTGATGACGGCGGCAACCAAAAGCCCGCCCCCGATCATCACCATGATCGCCGCCCCCCGTGGGGGACGGCTGTCGGAAAAGGCACTGACAAAGGCCGGAACGGCGAGCACACAAATCGCGGTGCCCAGCACAAGAAAAAGATCCGTATCCATCATGCCGTTCCTTTGAAAGGCCTTACGCTGTGGCCATTATTCGGGGTCGGTGTTGAAAATCAAGCGTTCCTCGCAGGGCGCGACGCGCAAGATGTTGGTCGAGCCCGGTTGGTTGAACGGAATGCCTGCAATAACGACGATTTTGTCGGCCTCTGTGGCAAAGCCCGAGGTCCGCGCCGCACGCGCCGCATTGACCACGGCCATTTTAAACCGTTCGACTTCGCCGGTCATGACACAATGCATCCCCCAATAGAGGCAAAGCTTGCGCGCGGTGCCCCGGCGCGAGGTCATGGCAATGATCGGCACATGTGGCCGTTCGCGCGCGGTGAGCGCCGCCGTGGTGCCGGATTCGGAATAACACACAATGGCTTTGATCTCGGTGGTTTCGGCGATTTCGCGCGCCGCGGAGACCATAGCATCGGCCACGGTTTTCTTTTTGGTGCCAGAGCGGGACGCATCCAAAACATCGCGGTAGACCGGATCGTTTTCGACCTCTTTGGCGACGTTGCTCATCGTGGTCACGGCCTCGACCGGGTAATTCCCCGCCGCAGATTCCGCCGACAACATGATCGCATCCGCGCCTTCATAGATGGCGGTGGCCACGTCTGAGACCTCGGCGCGGGTTGGCATCGGGCTTTCGATCATGCTCTCAAGCATCTGGGTCGCCACGATCACCGGCTTGGCCGCGGCGCGACATTTGCGCGTCAGGCGTTTTTGGATCGGCGGCACGGCCTGAACCGGCAGTTCCACACCCAAATCGCCACGCGCAACCATGATGCCGTCAGAAACGGCAAGAATATCGTCAAAACACTCCACGGCGGAGGGTTTTTCGATCTTGGCCAAAACCGAGGCGCGGCCTTTGACCAGCTCTTTGGCCTGAAGCACATCTTCGGGACGCTGCACAAAAGACAGCGCCACCCAATCGACACCGAGTTCGCAGACGAATTCGAGATCTTTCAAATCTTTCGGCGACAGTGCGGCCAGCGGCAGCACCACATCGGGGACGTTCACGCCCTTGCGGTTCGAAATCGTCCCGCCGACCATCACAACGCAATTGGCGTAATCTGCACCGCAGTCTTCGACGGTCAGGCGGATTTTGCCATCATTGACCAAAAGCGAGGCGCCGGGTTTGAGTGCTGCAAAAATTTCGGGGTGCGGCAGTTGTACGCGTTTGCCGTCGCCATCCGCCGCGTCCAGATCGAGGCGGAACTTGTCGCCCTCCTCCAGATCATGCGCGCCGGAGGCAAATTTACCCACCCGCAATTTCGGCCCCTGAAGGTCGGCCAAAATGGCAATCGGGCGACCAAGATCGGTTTCGATCTTGCGAATGATCGCATGGCGGGCACGGATTTCTTCGTGGTCGCCATGGCTCATATTCAAACGAAACACATCCGCACCGGCCTCTGACAGCGCGCGGATGGTGGTATAGTCATTGGAAGCGGGGCCCAAAGTGGCCACGATTTTCACATTCCGAAGGCGTCTCATTATGCCTTAAATCCTCTCGGTTTTTGTAGGTTCGCGGCGGGCCACCCCCTCTATGCCGCAAATGGCCTTGCGGCACAACTGGCCCTTTCCGCCCAATACGCGTATTGGAGGGATGATATGGCAAGGTGACGTTAAAATGACCGAAAAAGCCCCATTTCACATCTTTGGCGCGGATCGTCCGGGCCGCTTTTTGGTGACCTGTGATCACGCAACGAACCGCGTGCCTGAGGAATTGGGCGGTGATCTTGGCATCGCGTCCTCCGACATGAAACGCCACATTGCCTATGACATTGGCGCGCGCGGGGTCACGCGTGAATTGGCGCGGCTCTTGGACAGCCCCAGCATCGAAACCGACTTTTCGCGTCTTGTGATCGACCCGAACCGTGGCGAAACCGACCCGACTTTGGTGATGAAACTCTATGATGGCACGATCATTGCCGGCAATCGCCACGCCGATGCTGCCGAGATCACACGTCGGATCATCGCCTATCACCGCCCCTATCACGCTGCTTATGAAACGCTTGCCGCACAGCGCGACGACGTGGTGATCTGCGCCATACATTCCTTTACACCGCAACTCAAAAGCCGCCCGCCCCGCCCGTGGCAGGTCGGCATCCTGTCGGCCTATGATCGCCGCTTCACCGATCCGTTTATCAAGGCGCTGGAGGCTTCGCCGACCTTGAAAGCCGAGGTTGAGCAGCGCGGTGAACGGTTGGTGATTGGCGACAACGAACCCTATGATGGCCACCTGCCCGGCGATGCGATTGACATCCATGCGCTCAAACACGGGCGGCTCAATCTGTTGATTGAACTGCGCTCCGATCTGATCGAAACTGAGGCGGATCAGCTCCGGTGGGCGGGGCTTTTGGCGCCGATTTTGACCGAGACCCTCAAAGCAACAGGATTGTAACCCATGCCCCATGTCGTGATTGATTTTTCCACTGGTTTAGAATACCGCTTTGACATGGATTTGCTCTGTCAATCCGTGTTTGACGCGCTGATTTTGGACGCCGAAATCAACGCCCCCGCGCTGAAAATCCGTGCCCGTCCACAGCCATATTTCCACATCGGAACCGAACCGCAGACCTTTGCCCATGCCACGCTCTACCTTTTGGCCGGGCGCGCCGATGACACCAAGGCGCGATTGTCCGACATCGTGCTGCATGCGATGGACACCGTTCTGCCCAGCGTCGGCAGCCTCTCTGTCGATGTCCGCGACATGAACAAAGCCGCCTATGCAAAACGCGTGAAAGGATAAGTCAAATGGACCAGATCGACGCAAAAACCATGATCGAACTTGAAGCCGCCGCCTTTCGCACCCTGCGCGCACATTTGATGGAAAAGCGCACCGATGTGCAAAACATCGACATGATGAATCTGGCCGGGTTTTGCCGCAACTGCCTGTCACGTTGGGTGCAAGAGGCCGCCCAAGAGCGCGGCCTTGAAATGAGCAAAGACGAGGCGCGTGAGCTGTATTACGGCATGCCCTATGAGGACTGGAAAGCCCAGACTCAGACAGAAGCGAGCGCCGAACAACACGCCGCCTTCAAAACGGCCTTTGCCGAAAACGTAGGCGAGACGGACAAATCATAGTTTCTTTTCATGCAACAATCATGCGCGATTTGAGCGATTGTCGCGCGTAACCCGTTCTAATATTAATAGTTTATTGACCAAAACACCCCGCTCTGAAATAGCAGAGCGGGGTGTTTTTCGATTTTTCCAACACCGAATTTTTACAAGCTCAAGGATTTGAACATGCTTCTTGCACTGCTTGCTTTGCCAATGCTGATCGGCGCGGTTTACGCTTTGGATCTCGGGGACTCGTCTGATGACACAGAGACCGAGACGGACGACGATCCTCTAGAGGATATGCCTGAGCAGCCCACACCGGAAACGACGGTCGAAATGGACCCGGCAGACGATGCCTATGAAGGCACGGATGAGAGCGAAGAAATCCTTGGCACCAATGGCGGCGAGGAGATTGTCGCAAATGGCGGTGATGATCTTGTTCAAGGCTACGACGGCAACGACGCCATATCACTTGGCTCAGGCAATGACTGGGCCCATGCTGGATCGGGTGACGATTATGTCGAAGGCAATGGTGGCGATGACGTGATCTATGGCGGCAAGGGCGATGACACGGTCGAGGGCGGCTATGGCAACGACTATTTGTTCTTGGGCGAGGGCAACGATTATTCCGGGATTTCTTCGGGTACATCTGACGTGATTGGCTCGCAATACCTTGAGACCGGCGATGATTACATCAGTGGCGGCGACGGCGATGACATTATTCTGGATCGCCTCGGCTCCAACACCTTGGCGGGCGATGATGGCAACGACATCATCAATGGTGCGGATGGCGATGACAGTACGCCTGACGTGCTTTTGGGTGGCGCGGGCAATGACCTGATCTTCACCGATGATGGCGATACCATCACCGGCGGCACAGGGGCGGACACCATCGAACAAAGCTATGTCAGCGGCGATGATCCGGTCGTGGTCACCGATTTCGATCCGGCCGAGGACGCGTTGAACATCTATGTCCAGGATCTCACCGATGCGGAAGTGACCGCCGATGCGGTGGAGACCAGCCAAGGGGTCACACTGCTCATCAATGGCGAGCCCGTGTCGATCATCCAAGGTGTCACCATCGCGGAGCTGGCCTCATCCGACATCTATTACATCACCAGCGCGTAATCTCGACAGAACCGCGGATCCAGATACCAAAAACAAAAGCCCGCCAAATTGGCGGGCTTTCTTCGATCTGGTCAACCGGATCAGATCGCGGTTTTCAACATCTCTTCGACGTAAATCTCACGCAGGCGCTTGGCGATTGGGCCCGGTTTTCCATCGGCAATCATCGCACCGTCGATCTCGATCACGGGTTGGGAGAACCCGGTCGCGGAGGTCACAAACGCCTCATCCGCGTCCTGCGCCTCTTTGATGCTAAAGGGGCGTTCCTCGACCTTGATCTGTGCTTCTTCGGCAAAGCGCAGGATCGCGGCACGGGTGATGCCGTGCAGAATGTCCTTGGACAGTTGACGCGTGATGATCGTGCCATCTTTGACGATATAGGCGTTGTTGGCGTAGCCCTCGGTCACAAAGCCATCTTCGACCAGCCACGCATCCGAGCACCCGGCGCGTTTCGCCTGCATCTTGGCAAATGACGGGTAGAGTAGCTGGGTGGTTTTGATGTCGCGACGGCCCCAACGCAGGTCCTCGACGGAAATCACCTTGATGCCCTCGTCCATGGTTTTGGAATTCAAAAGCGGCTTGGCGAAGGTGAAAAGCACGATACCGCCCGGCACCTCTTCGGGGTCCGGCCACACGAAATCACGATCCGAGCCCGCGCCACGGGTGATCTGAAGATAGACACCGCCCTCGTCGATGTTGTTTTTCGCGATCAATTCACGGTGGATCGCCAAAAGCTCGTCCATGGTGACCGGAGACCCCATCTCAAGTTCAGACAGCGAGCGTTCGAGACGTGCGGTGTGGCCCGCAAAGTCGATCAACTTGCCACCAATCACCGATGTGACCTCATACACCGCATCTGCCATCAGGAAGCCACGGTCGAAAATGGATACTTTGGCCTCGGTTTCCGGCAAGTATTCGCCGTTCACATAGACGGTGCGCGTCATCATGATCTCCTTAAATGACGGGGCTTAACCCCAAAGCGCGCGAACAGGCGGGTGAACGCCCTCCGCGTCGAATTTTAATGGTTCGGCACGGTCTTCGGCCAAAAGCAGAGGTCCGTCAAGGTCCACAACGCGCGCGCCTTGGGCCACGATCACCGCCGGAGCCATCGCCAAAGAGGTCCCGACCATACAGCCGACCATGATGCCATAGCCCTCAGCCCTTGCAGCACTGCGCAATTCCAAGGCCTCGGTGAGCCCCCCGGTTTTGTCGAGCTTGATGTTGATGACATCGTATTTGCCCTTCAAATCCGGGAGACTCGCCCGATCATGACAGGATTCGTCGGCACAAACCGGAAGGGGTCTCGCAATCTCTGCCAACATATCATCCTGCCCCGCAGGCAAGGGTTGCTCCACAAGCTGCACGCCAAGCCGCACCAAATGCGGCGCAAGGTCTGAATAGACCTCGGCGGACCACCCCTCGTTCGCGTCCACAATAATTTTCGATTTTGGCGCACCGCGACGCACCGCCTCAAGGCGGGCCATGTCATCCGGCGTGCCAAGTTTGATTTTCAACAACGGGCGATGGGCATGTTTGGCGGCGGCGGCCTGCATGCTTTCAGGCGTGCCGAGCGAGAGCGTATACGCGGTGATCATCGGGATCGGCGCAGGCAAATCCAACATCTGCCACACGCGTTTTCCGGCCCGCTTTGCTTCCAAGTCCCAAAGCGCACAATCGACCGCATTGCGCGCGGCACCGGGATGAAGCGCCTCTTGCAGGGTCGCGCGGGTGATGTCCTCGGGCAGGGCCATGATCTCATCCGTGACGCTCTCAAGGCTTTCACCATAGCGCGCATAGGGCACGCATTCGCCCCAACCCATCAGATCGCCATCCGTGGCGCGCACGGTCAGGACTTTGGCCTCGGTGCGCGAGCCGCGCGAGATGGTAAAAACCTCGGCCAAACGGAAACTCTCAGAGGTGACGGTGAGCTTGGTCATGATCTCTTCCCTGAAAAATATGAGGGCCTACAAATGAGGGCGCCCAAAGACGCCCTCGTTGACATTTAGAGGTTCGCCAGCGCTTCGACCAGACGTGCAGCACCATGGCGGAACGGATCGACCGCAGGCAGGCCCATCTCGGATTCAACCCGCCCGAGATAGGCGACAGCCTCCTCTTCGGACATATGTTGGGTGTTCACGGAGATGCCGACCACAACACAGTCCGGGTTTGCCACTTTGGCCAAGGTCAGAGCCACATCGCGCAGCGCTTCAAGCGTTGGCAAAGCATATCCCGGCAGGCCGCGCATATGCTCACGCGTCGGTTCGTGACACAGGATCAACGCGTCCGGTTGACCGCCATGGACCAAAGCCATGGTCACGCCAGAATAGGACACGTGGAACAGGCTGCCCTGCCCCTCGATCAAATCCCAATGATCATCGTCATTGTCGGGCGTCAGATATTCGATCGACCCCGCCATGAAATCGGCCACAACCGCGTCCAAAGGCACGCCGTCGCCGGTGATCAGAATGCCGGTCTGACCCGTGGCGCGGAAGGTGGATTTCATCCCCTGTGCGCGCATTTCCGCGTCCATCGCCAGCGCGGTGTACATTTTCCCCACCGAACAATCGGTGCCAACAGCCAAACAGCGTTTGCCGGACCGCTTTACGCCATTGGCAATGGGGTATTTCACCGAAGGGACACGCACGTCATGCAACGTGCGACCGCAGGCTTTGGCCACGGCGGCGAGGTCTTCCTCGTCGCGCAGCAGGTTATGAAGGCCCGATGCCAGATCGAACCCCTCTTCCAGCGCCTGGATCAGAACCTTTTTCCAAGCCGGGCTGATCACACCACCCCGGTTGGCCACCCCGATCACCAGCGTCTTTGCGCCCGCCGCTTTGGCCTCATTGAGGTCCATGTCGGGCAATTTCATATCGGCTTTACAGCCCTCCATACGGAATTGACCAAGGGCAAATTCCGGGCGCCAATCCTTGATCCCCTGTGCCACTTTTGCGGCCAGTTGGTCAGGGGCGTCACCGAGGAAAAGAAGGTATGGCGTTTCAATCATGGCAGCTCTCCAGTTGCGTTTGGATGAGTGTGTAAGTGAATCGCTGCAAAGTGCTTCGAAAATTGGGCAGCAACGCTGTCCTTTTGGGAGAAAAACTCCATTTTATTTCTATTTTCGGGAGAAATTATCTTATGTGTACAAAATAGGCAGAAAATAAACTTGGTTTTCGGAATGACCCGGGATTTGCCGCAGGAGCAAAATGACTCTTGCGGATAATTGCGCAAGATTATATCAATGCGAATAGAAATTTAGAAACATCATTACCGAAAGGAACCGACATGTCCTTCCGCCTTCAGCCCGCCCCCGTGGAACGGCCAAACCGGTGCCAACTTTTTGGCCCAGGCTCAAACACCAAACTGTTCCCGAAAATGGCAGCCTCTGCGGCGGATGTGATCAACCTTGATCTTGAGGATTCTGTCGCACCTTCCGACAAAGACACCGCCCGCGCCAATATCATCGAAGCCATCAACACGATTGATTGGGGCAAGAAAACGCTGGCCGTGCGAATCAACTCGCTCGACACACCGTATTGGTATCGCGATGTGGTCGATCTTTTGGAACAAGCCAGCGAGCGTCTGGATCAGATCATGATCCCGAAAGTCGGTTGCGCCGAGGACATTTATGCAGTTGACGCCTTGGTCACCGCAATTGAGCGCGCCAAAGGCCGGACCAAGCGGATCACTTTCGAAGTGATCATCGAATCGGCGGCGGGTATTGCCCATGTCGAAGCGATTGCGAGCGCCTCCCCGCGCCTTGTCGCCATGAGCCTTGGCGCCGCGGATTTTGCCGCCTCCATGGGCATGCAAACCACCGGTATCGGTGGCACTCAGAACAACTATTACATGCTGCACGGCGACACCCGGCATTATTCCGATCCGTGGCATTGGGCCCAAACCGCCATCGTCGCCGCCTGCCGCACCCATGGTGTCTTGCCGGTCGATGGTCCGTTTGGCGACTTCTCCGATGACGAAGGCTATCGGGCACAGGCCCGCCGCTCCGCCACCCTCGGCATGGTCGGCAAATGGGCAATCCACCCGAAACAGATCGCTCTGGCCAATGAGGTCTTCACCCCTTCGGACGAAGCCGTGGCAGAGGCCCGCGAGATTTTGGCCGCAATGGAAATCGCCAAAGCCAATGGCGAAGGCGCGACCGTGTACAAGGGCCGCCTTGTTGACATCGCGTCGATCAAACAGGCTGAGGTCATCGTCGCCCAGTCCGAATTGATCGCCAATAGCTGATCTCCTCCGGGTGGGGCGGGGAGGCCCTGACTGTTGAGGTGACGCGCGCCCTGGGGAGCAATCCCCAGGGCGCATTTTTTACTGCAAAGGCACACAGATCAGCGTGACCAAATCCTTGGGTGCTGTGTCCATCGGCGTGTTTTCATACAACTCATAGGGCGGCGCATCGCGGGGCACTTCACCGCTTTGCGGCAACCACGACCCAAACAGCGTGGCATAGGCCTTGGACAGGCCCTCATAGGGGCCAACATAGCGTAAAACCGCATATTTGCCGCCGACCAAAGCAATCTCCTCCAATGGCTCTTCGATCAAGGCCCCCTCCGGTACACTCATCCCCGCATAGGAGCGCAGCGCGTCCAAAGGCACCGAGGACGGATCGTCCAGATAGACGCCAATCATCGGCCCCGCCTGTTGCATCATCCCGCGCGCGCCGAGCACGGCACCGGCTTTGCCAAAGGCTTGGTTCACTTTCATATAATCACCCAGATGCGCAATCGCGGCGAGGCGATGGGCGGGCATATCGCGAATGTCGATGTCGTACATTGTAAACTCCTTTTGTCGTGGCAGTGTCTCGGACAACGGCTGGGGCGTGACAAAACCACGCTCCCGAAACGCGCCGGGGCTCATTGCATTTTGATCGCGAAAGGCGCGCGAAAAACTGGACAGATTGGGATAGCCATGCCGGGCAGCGATCGCCTCAATCGGCTCACCCCCGCGCAACAACTCAGCCGCCGCAGCGCGCAACCGCACGCGCCGCACCGCCTGTGCGACGGTTTCCCCGGTCATCGCGCGAAACACCCGATGAAAATGGAATCGGCTGAGCGCGGCCACCTCCGCCAATTGGTCCAGCGATAAATCCCCCTCCAAATTGGCCTCGATATAGGTGAGCACACGCAACAGTCGATGATCGTAATCTTGTGCCATTCTTTGCCCCTTTCGCCCCTCGTCCTCGCATAGATGCGCTTTGCAAATCTTGCCGAGTTGCACCGGCGCGCGAAAATCGCCATATACAGACAAGACCAGTGTCGGAGTACAGCATGACCCATTATCTCGAATTCGAAAAACCCCTTGCGGAAATCGAAGGCAAAGCCGAAGAACTGCGCGCCTTAGCGCGGGCCAATGCGGAGATGGATGTGGAAAAAGAGGCCGCGGGCCTTGATAAAAAAGCTGTCGACATCTTGAAAGACCTCTACAAAGGTTTGAGCCCCTGGCGCAAATGCCAGGTCGCGCGTCACCCGGATCGTCCGCATTGCCGCGACTATATCGAGGCGCTTTTTACCGAATACACCCCCTTGGCGGGCGACCGCAATTTCGCCGATGACCACGCGGTCATGGGTGGGCTGGCCCGGTTTAATGATCAACCCGTTGTGGTGATCGGTCAGGAAAAGGGCCATGACACCAAGTCGCGCATCGAACGCAATTTCGGCATGGCCCGCCCCGAAGGCTACCGCAAAGCCATCCGTTTGATGGAGCTTGCGGATCGGTTTGGCCTTCCGGTCATCACTTTGGTCGACACTCCCGGTGCCTACCCCGGCAAAGGCGCCGAAGAACGCGGTCAATCCGAAGCCATCGCCCGCTCCACGGAGAAATGCCTGCAACTCAAAGTGCCGCTGATCTCCGTGATCATTGGCGAAGGCGGTTCTGGCGGGGCTGTGGCGTTCGCCTCGGCCAATAAGGTCGCGATGTTGGAACATTCGGTCTATTCGGTGATCACCCCGGAAGGGTGCGCCTCGATCCTTTGGAAAGACGCGGAGAAAATGCGCGAAGCGGCTGAGGCTCTGCGCCTGACCGCGCAGGATTTGCAAAAGCTCGGCGTGATTGATCAGATTATTCCCGAACCTCTGGGTGGCGCACAGCGCGATCCGCAAGCAACCATCGCCGCCGTTGGCAAAGCGATTGAAGCCCTGCTTGCACCGCTGAAAAAGAAAAAACCCGATGCGATCCTGAAAGAGCGTCGCAAGAAGTTCCTGGACGTGGGGTCAAAAGGGCTCGCGGCCTAACACATTTATTTCAGACAAAAACGCCGCCTTCACGCGGCGTTTTTACCACATGCTGTTCGCGGCGCGCTCCGGCCATTCTTCGTCATAGGCTTTGCCGCCGACACGGCCCTCGGTCAGCGCCGCCAAAATATCGCCCACACTCGGCAGTCCCGCGCTTTCGTCCCCCGCGGCCCAAAGCCCGGAGCGCATCAAAGCGCGCGCGCATTGGGTGTAAATCTCAGCAATCTCGATCACAATCACTGTCCGGGGATGGCGTCCGCCTTTTTCAAAAGACCGACACAGATCGTCATCGCCGGTGACAAACGCCCGGCCATTGATCCGCACCACGTTGTTGGACCCCGGCACAAAAAACATCAAAGAAACCCGAGGATCGCGAACGATATTGCGCAGGCTGTCGATCCGGTTGTTGCCGCGCCAGTCCGGCAAAGCCAGCGTTCCGGCGTCCAGTTCACGCACCACGGGACCGTCATCGCCGCGCGGCGAGGCATCGGTGCCCTCTGGTCCCACCGTTGAGAGAATGCAAAACCGCGACCGGGCAAGCCAGATGCGAAACTCCGGTGTGACGCGACGCGCCACCTTTTGCGTGGCGGCGGGTCCGGGCGCGCCATAAAGCGCCTCAAGGTCTTCGATGGTTTTGATCGGCGTCATCTTGCATCTTCCTTTTACAGGCGGCCTAACCCGAAAGGATGACACAACAATGACGGATTATGTCGCACACGATGGCAACGTAAATCCAGCCTCAGCCATCAATTGATCCGAGGCGGTTTCAATCACCTCTTCCAGCTCTTTCATGGCCTCTTTGATCGGCTTTCCCGGCGTGATCCGGGGCAAGAACTCGACCACGGCCAAACCACGTGCGCGATACACGCCGCGGCGCGGCCAGAATACCCCCACATTGGTGGCGGCGGGCACGATGCCTTGCCCGGTTTGTTCATACAGAACACCCGTGCCCACTTTGTACGGCATATGCACCCCCGCAGCCACTCGGGTGCCTTGTGGGAAAATGATCAATTGCCCCGGCAAAGATGATCCGGATTTCACATCCGCGACCATCTTTTTGATCGCCTGCCCGCGCTTGCCACGATCCACCGCGACACAGCCGATCCGCTTGGCGTAATAGCCAACGATCGGGGTCAAGGTGAGTTGCTTTTTCATGATGAATTTTGGCCGCGGGACGACCGAAACGATCATGATGATGTCGAAAAAACTTTGGTGTTTGGAGGCGATCAAAACCTCATCCGTAGGGATGTCGCCCCGAATTTCGGAGCGCAACCCAACCAACCAGCGCGCCGAAAACCGCACCCAACGGCAATAGGTCCGACACGCCGCATAGGCATAGACCCGGCTGACCATTGCAAAGGGTGCAAAGACAAGCGCCAGAACGATCATCGCCAGATACATCTGAACCACGAAGATCAAAGAGAGGAACCATTGAATCGGATAGGGCATCACATCAATCTCCGTAGGGTTTGCAAAGCAGCAAACCGTGTGGCCAGAAACGCCACAAAACCTGCCAGCGGCGGGATCACACAGGGCCAGAACCACTGTAGCCCGGAAAAGCCGAGCCCGGTGAGAAATCCGCCTTCCAGCTGCGCAGAGGGCAAAAGCGCTACGGCAACGGTGCCAAAAAACGCACCGATGACGGCCCCGGTAAAGCCACGCAGCGTAAAGCGGCGCTCAAAGGCGCGGGCGATATAGCTGTCCGTGGCCCCGACAAGGCGCAGGGTGCGGATCACTTGGGCGTTGGCGGCAAGTGCGGCATTGGCGGCCAGGGTGATCATCCCCGCCGTCACCCCTGCTATCAGGATCAAGGACACATAGCCTAAGAACCGAAGCCGACTTGCCGCCTTGATCAGAGGACGGCGCCAGCGGCTATGGTCATCGAGAACAGCGCCGGGAGCTTCTCCGGCCAAGCGCAACCGCAGGCCTTCGCCGTCATACCCCTCCGCCGTTTCGATCACTTCAATCAGTGCGGGCAAAGGGAGGGTATCGACTGGCAAGGACGGGCCGAACCATGGCTCAAGCAGCGCCATCTCTTCGTCCCGGCTCAAAACCCGCGCCGAGGCCACGCCCGGTGTGGTGTTCAATACATCAAGCGTGGCTTTGATCTGGGCGTCAACCTGATCTTCGGGTGCGGAAATGCGCACCGTGGAAGCGCGGGCCAACTCATTGCCCCAACGTTCGGCCAAACGTCCGGTTGCCAAAGACAAAGCCAGCGCAAACACTGCCAAAAACGCCATCGCCGCCGCGGTCAGCACCGTCAGGCGCGCGGTAAAGCCCGAAGGCGGCACAACGCGGCCTTGCGCGCTTTCGGAAAAGGTAAGGAACGGCAAAAGAATGGTTTTCACAGATCTGCCCCCGCCTGTTGAATGCGGCGATTGGAAATCCGCAACACCCGTGCGGGCACCTGAGATTTCGCCTGCCGAATCAAATGCATATCATGAGTCGCAATCACCACGGTTTTGCCCATGCGATTGAGTTCGATCAGCAATTGCAACAACCGCAAAGACATCTCCCAATCGACATTCCCCGTCGGTTCATCGGCCAAAATCACATCGGGGGACATGATCACCGCTCGCGCCAAAGCCGCGCGCTGGCGTTCGCCGCCGGAGAGTTCGGGCGGCTTGGCTTTGATCTGTTCGGTCAATCCGACCCAGGCCAAAAGGTCCACCAAATCCTGATCGTCGCGCGGCCGGTCGGCCACCGTCAAAGGCAGGGCCACGTTTTCGGCCAGACTCAAATGATCCAGAAACTGGCAATCCTGATGCACCACCCCGATCTTGCGTCTGAGCTGTGCCACCTCATCACGCCCCATATCGCGGGTATCCTGACCAAGGATCGAAACCCGCCCCGCCGTCGCCTGTAGCTCGCGGTAGCATAGTTTGAGAAACGTGGTTTTGCCCGTCCCCGACGGGCCGGTTAAAAAGTGAAACGACCCCGGCGCAAGCGAGAGCGTCATCTCCGTAAGAAGCTCTCGCCCCCCGTAGCCGTAGCCAGCATCATGAAACTCGATCACACCCAAACCCCTGTTCTCTGTCGCGACAGTTTTGCCTCACTGGTCAAAAGCTTTCAATGCAACTGTCGCAAAAACATGGACAATCTGGCTTGGGACGTTAACAATTCCGTCAAACAAAACGTGCTAAGCACGGATTTTGCTGTGGCAGGGGAAAAAATGCGGCTTATTTGTCCCAATTGCGGAGCGCAATACGAAGTTGACGCACGTGTCATTCCCGACACGGGGCGCGATGTTCAGTGCTCAAACTGTGGTCACACTTGGTTTCAACAGCCCGCGCATCAGGACAAGGATCTGGCCGAAGAGCTGGGATACGAGCATCCTGAAGAGGCCCCGGAGCAACCCGGTTTCGACGCCACAGCACCAGCCGCCGCCGAGATGCCCAATTTTGACACGGAGCCTGAGCCCGAAGTCGAGGCAGAGCCAACACCAGAACCGATTGCCACTCCTGCGCCGGAGGTCACACCCGAGGCTGAGGTAGAACCTGAGCCGGACATCGACGATGGCGCGGATGACACAGCCCCGGAAGATGAAGCCACTCCAATCGACGAGGCCCGGCGGAGTTCTGTGCTCAAAGACAGCGTGCGCGACATCCTGCGTGCCGAGGTCGAATTTGACCAAACCATGCGCCGCCCGGAAAGTGATCCGCTTGAATCCCAACCCGATTTGGGACTGGAAGAGCCATCCCAAGACGCCGCCAAAAAAAGCCTTCGCGACCGCATGGCGCGGTTGCGCGGACTTGATCCGGCGGATTCGGGGATCATTGCAGGGAGTGCCGCCGCTGCCACCGGCAAACGCCGTGATCTATTGCCCGACATCGAAGAAATCAACTCCACCCTCAGCGCCTCATCAGACCGAGACGAAGACGGCACAGTGCCCGACGAAGACACCCGCCGCGCCCGCGCCGAACGTTCCAGCTTTCGCACGGGCTTTGGGCTTTTGGTGCTTCTCACCGTGGTCTTGGTCGGACTCTATCTCTTTGCGCCACTAATCGCGCAAAAGATCCCCGCGCTTGCGGGCGTGATGGACGCCTATGTGACGGTGGCAAATGGGTTCCGCGCCTGGATGGATCGCGCCATGTCGGCGGCAAGCACGCGCCTCAACGCGCTTTTGAGCCAACTCAACAGCTAAAGCGTTCCGCCATAAACCTGAATCACGGGTTTATGACGGAACGCCCACACCATTGATATGTCTGGCAGCATCACTCCTTTCCCCTGTCTCAGGTTAAAGGCGTGACGCTTTAAGTGAGATCAACACTCTCGCGCTTAAAACCGATCCAAAAGACGGTTGAGATAGTCACGTTCGTCTTCTGGGCGGTCTTGTTCGGCAGAGCGGCGGCGGATTTCATCGGTGAGTTCTTCTGCTCGGCGATAGACGTCCTCGCCTTCGTGAAGCGGCTCGTCTGACCCAAACTGCCCAGTGTCCCCAGCCGCGCGCCCAAGCGGATCACGCCGCATTGGATCACTGCCGGATTGTCCGCCCGCTTCGCCTTGCTGGCCCTCTTGCTCCTGCTGCGATTGCGCCTGTTGTTCGCCAAGCTGGCGCATCCCGTCGCGCAGGGCTTCCATCGCTTCAGCCTGACTGTCGAGCGCGCCGGACAAATCGTTTTGGCCAAGCGCCTCTTCGGCCTCATCCATCGCCCGATCCGCCCGATCCAAAGCACCGCCAAGCCCCTCCTCGTCGCCGCCACCTGCACCATCCATAGACTGGCGCTGGCGGGCCAGTTGATCGCGCAAGGCCTGTTGACGCTCGGCCAAGGATTGACCATTCGGCTCCGTTCCCTGCCCTTCGTCTTCCTGTCCTTCGCCCTCCTGACCTTCACCCGTCTGGGGTGGCTCGCCCTGATTCCCCTGTTCACCTTGGGGCTGACCACCGCCGAACTGTTCTTGCAGGTCAGAAAACGTATCATCATTGAGCTGTTGTTGGTCGCGCAGCATGTCTTGCAAGCCTTGCATGCTCTCGCCGCCTTGGCCCTGCCCCTCGCTTTGCGTCACACGCATATTTTCAAGCATTTCGGCCAGCATGTCCAAAAGCTGCTGCGCCTCGGCCATCCGGCCCTGCTCCATCAATTCCTGAATGCGGTCCATCAATTGTTGCAACTGATCGCCGGTGATCTGCTGGCCATCTTGCTCGCCTTGATCGGGCATATCGGTGTCATCACCCTGCTCGCCCTGTTGCTCGGCCAATTGCTGCATATAATCGCGGGTCGCCTCACGCAGCTCTTGCATCAGCTTTTGAATTTCCTCCGGCGTCGCCCCGTCGCGCATGGCTTGGCTCAGCCGTTCCTGGGCCTGGTGCAGCCGCTCAAGTGCGTCTTTCAATTGCCCATCTTCGAGCAAAAGCGCGATTTCCCAAAGCGCGTCCGTCACCTCACCAAGCTGCGCATCAGACATCGGGTCCTCGCGCCCCTCAATCATACCGACCACCTCGCGCAGGCGGAAATAATGGCGCATATCATCGAACAGTTGCGTCGGATCAACCGTGACCGCGCGGATCACCTGGGCGGCGCGCGTGGCATTTTCGCGGTTCCACAGCAACTCTTGGCGGACATCAATCAAAGCCGCAGCCAGCGGGTCAAAGAACCGCCGCGTCGGCAGGATGGCCTCGCCAATCGCCTCTTCGCTGGCCTGCCCGGCCTCATCCCACGCGGTGAGGGAAATCTGAACCGGCAAGCCCGCAAACGGATGTTGAGCCAGATTTTCGCCGATCATGCCTTCGATCTCGCGTCGATCCCCGATCTGCGGCAGCGGCACCGTGACCTCAAGCGGCGGGCGCGCCTCAGCCGACAACACATAGCCATAGCGTTTTTCCACCGCCTCCGGATCGCGCGTGATCGTCAGCACCGCGCGCGCCACACCGAAATCATCGGTGAGGCGGAAATTTTGCCGGGTTTCACCCGACGGCGCACGGGTCATCAGGCCGATCAATTCGGCTGTGGGGGCCGCGTCCGGCTGTAGCGCCACATCCCACAAACGCCCCGTTGGCCCATCAATTTCGATCTCGCCGGATTGACGCACGGCAAAATCCGGCACCGCACTTGCACCCGTAATCGGTTCGCCCGATACGGTTTCGGACAGGGTCAAAACCCCATCCTCACCATAAAAGCGCACGGTCACGTTGGAGCCTTTCGGCACGTCAAACTGGTCTTTCAAATCCCCCAGATACAGCGTCGGCTTGCCCGAATAGGCCGGGGGTTGCACCCAACCTTCCCAATTTGGCCCAGCGGCAATGTTCGGCCCGGAAGCGCCCAAATCCGTGGTCGTGCGGGCCTGTTCAAGAGAACCAAACAGGCCCCCCATGCCCAGCGCGGTCAGCGCCATCAAACGCAGCGCGTAGGGATCCGCGGCAGACAGGCGCAGGCTCGGACCGACCGCGCGCACATCTTTGAGACGCATCAGCATACGGGCGCGATGCGCGGCCCAAAGCCCTTTTGACGCCGGATCATTGGCTCCGACCAAGGGCGTATCGGTGAGCGCCTGCAACGGTTGCCCCGGTAGCGCGGCATCCACCCGCGCCAAGGCCGCATGCGGCGCGGGACGGCGGAACCGCCAGAGGCCTAAGGCAAAACTGCCAATCAGCGTCAGCGCCGCCAACGCCAAAACAACGATCCGCGCCATAGTCGGCAAAAGGTCATGCAGCCCCAAAAGGGCAAGCCCGCACATCGCCATCAAGACGGAGAAAAACGGCCAAAAGACCTGCCCGATACGCTCAAACCAAAGCCCGGCAGCCGTGGCACTCAAAGCAAAACGCACCCGGCGCGCCAAAGGCCCGTTCAGGTTGAGGGTTCGTTTTTCTTGGTCAAATCCCATGACGTTTGCCCGATCCAGCCCGTTTTGCCGCGCCGGATCGCGCGGGCGTCAAAGCCATTGAGGAATGGTATCGCGATTTATCATCTCGTCAAAGCTCGGACGCGGGCGGATGACAGCGAATTGATCGTCTTTCACCAAAACCTCGGGGATGAGCGGGCGGGAATTATATTCCGACGCCATCACCGCGCCATAGGCCCCCGCCGAACGGAAAGCGACCAAATCGCCCTCCGCCAAAAGCGGCATGTTGCGCGCCTTGGCAAATGTATCGCCGGTTTCGCAAACCGGACCAACAATGTCATAGGGCAATTGCTCAACCCCTGCACCGGGTTCGATCACTGGAATGATGTCGTGATGAGCGTCATACATCGACGGCCGCACGAGATCGTTCATCGCCGCATCGAGGATGAGAAAATCGCGACCTTCGCCATGTTTAAGATAAATCAGCGAGGACACCAAAATCCCGGCATTACCGGAAATCAACCGCCCCGGCTCGATCTCGATCTCACAGCCCAGATGACCGACGGTTTTGCGGATCACATCGCCATATTCCACCGGCAGCGGCGGGGCCTCATTTGAACGCTCATAAGGAATGCCCAGACCGCCGCCGAGATCAAGCCGGCGGATGTTGTGACCATCGGCGCGCAGGGCTTCGGTCAGTTCCGCCACCTTGGTAAAGGCCAATTCAAACGGCGCAAGCTCGGTCAATTGCGAGCCGATATGAACATCAATACCGACCACGTCGATGCCCTGCATTTGGCCCGCGCGGGCATAGACGTCGCGGCATGTGGCAATCGGAATACCGAATTTGTTTTCGGATTTCCCAGTGGCAATTTTTGCGTGGGTTTTGGCGTCCACATCCGGGTTCACCCGCAAGGCAATCGGGGCTTTGACGCCCAAAGACATCGCCACCTCATTGAGCGCCTCAAGTTCGGGTTCGCTTTCAACATTAAACTGACGAATGCCGCCAATCAAAGCCTGACGCATTTCATCACGGGTTTTGCCCACGCCGGAAAACACGATCCGATCCCCCGGCAGACCCGCCGCCTTGGCTTTGAGGTATTCACCAATCGAGACCACGTCGATCCCCGCGCCCAGCTCACCCATAAGCTTGAGCACGGCAAGGTTCGAGTTCGATTTCATCGCGAAACAGACCAGATGATCCATCCTGCCCAAGGCCTCGTCGAACAGATTGTAATGGCGTGTCAATGTGGCGGTGGAATAGACATAAAACGGCGTGCCAACCTGTGCCGCGATGTCAGACACGGGCACGTCTTCAGCGTATAAAACACCGTCTCTATAAAGGAAATGATCCATGTAGGGTCTTTCAGATGCCGGGCCCGAGGGCCCTCAGTCAGTTCAGCGGAATGTGAATGTTAACCGAAGTGTCGGTGTAACTTCCGCGTTTGGAATTCACGCCCACGGTGGTCGACACGCCCACCTCCGGCTTGACAGGGTCGCCATCCACACCACAGCCCACAAGGCCGATCATCGCCACAGCACATATAAAACGGATCATCCGAGCACCTCTTTCCAACGCGCAATTTGTGCACGGACCTGCGAGGGCGCCGTGCCTCCGTAGCTTGTGCGAGACGCCACCGAATTTTCAACTGTTAAGACATTATAAACGCCTTCCGTGATCGCTTCGTGAACGGATGTCATCTCCTCCAAGCTCAAATCAGGCAAATCACAGCCCTTTTTCTCGGCCATCGCCACCAGAGCGCCAGTGACATGATGTGCATCGCGGAACGGCAGGCCCGCTTCGCGCACCAACCAATCGGCAAGATCGGTCGCAGTGGAGAACCCAGAGGCGGCGGCGGCGCGCAGATTGTCGGTGTTCGCGTTCATATCCGACACCATCCCGGTCATCGCGGCGAGGGCCAGCATAAGGTTGTCGGCGGCGTCGAACACCTGTTCCTTGTCTTCTTGCATGTCTTTCGAATAGGCCAAAGGCAGGCCTTTCATCACCATCATCAACGCGACATTGGCGCCAAAAATCCGCCCCACCTTGGCGCGGATCAACTCAGCGGCGTCGGGGTTTTTCTTTTGCGGCATGATCGAAGAGCCGGTGGAGAACCGATCCGAAAGCGCAACAAAGCGGAACTGCGCCGAGGACCAGATCACCAATTCCTCCGCAAAGCGCGACAGGTGCATGGCGGTGATGGACGCGCAGCTCAGAAATTCGAGACCGAAATCGCGATCCGCCACGGCATCCAAAGAATTGGCGGTCGGACGGTCAAAACCCAAAGCCTCGGCGGTCATGTGGCGATCAATCGGGAAACCCGTCCCCGCCAGTGCCGCAGAGCCCAACGGGCTTTCGTTCATCCGGGCGCGCGCGTCTTTGAAGCGGGACATATCGCGGCCAAACATTTCGACATAGGCCATCATGTGATGCCCCCAGGTCACCGGCTGCGCGGTTTGCAGATGAGTAAAGCCGGGCATGACCCAATCCGCGCCTTTTTCGGCCTGCGCCATCAACGCACGGATCAGCGCCTCAAGACCGGAAACCGCCGCGTCCATTTGATCGCGGGTCCAAAGTTTGAAATCGGTGGCAACCTGATCGTTGCGCGAGCGCGCCGTGTGCAACCGCCCGGCCGGTTCGCCGATGATCTCTTTAAGCCGGGATTCGACGTTCATGTGGATGTCTTCAAGCGCTGTGGAAAAGACGAACTCTCCGGCTTCAATTTCTGACAATACCGTGAGAAGGCCTTCCCGAATGGCCTGCGCATCGCTATCGGTAATGATGCCCTGTTGCGCAAGCATCAAAGCATGGGCGCGCGAACCTGCAATATCTTGGGAGGCCAGTCGTTTGTCGAAACCAATGGACGCATTGATCGCCTCCATAATCGCGTCAGGTCCGGCGGCGAAACGCCCGCCCCACATCGCGTTTGATTTCTTATCGGTCATGGACACACCCGCATGTTGAAAAATCTGATTGCCGCCACCCTTTATACGGCCCTGAGCCTTGGTGCAATTCCTGCTGCCGCACAGGACATGCAAAGCGTGATGGAGCTGCGCGAGGACAGTCTGCAAAAATTGGGGTTTCACACTGACCCCAAAGAGGTGAGTGCGTTGCCGTTCACGACGATGGATGGTGCTGAGGAAACGCTTGCGGACTATGCGGGCAAACTTGTCCTGCTCAATTTCTGGGCCACTTGGTGTGCGCCGTGCCGCAAAGAGATGCCAGCGCTTGATGCGCTCTCCGCGGAGTTTGGCGACAAAGGGTTTGTGGTTCTGCCCATTGCGACCGGACACAACCCCACACCCGCGATTGAAAAATTCTTTGAAACCGCTCAGATCAGGGGGCTGACGGCGCGGCTTGATCCCAAAGGCGCAATGGCGCGCGATATGGGAGTGCTTGGCCTCCCTGTGTCGATCTTGATTTCTCCGCAAGGCCAGGAAATCGCACGTATGACCGGAGATGCGGACTGGTTCTCACCCTCCGCCCAAGCGATTGTGACCGAACTGTTGAATGAATACGGCCTCACGAATAATGATAGTGCAGTGACCCATTAGTGGTGCGCGGCATCGCCGCCTCAACCAGTGTTTTCACCCGCTCCGAGAGATGCATGATCCGCTCCAAAGTCGCATCAATTTCGATGTGGAATTTATCGAGTTGATCAATGACAGGCATGAGCGACACCGAATTCGCCCCAAGACGCCCAGCTTCGACGCGACACAGCACCCGGATGGAATCAAGCCCCGTCACAAGTTGGCGCAGATCCTTTGCAGAGCGCGTGAGCGCGGTCACATCGTTGAAGACGGACACCAAAACTGCCCCCGAATCAATGGAATAGGCGTCGAGTAAGGTGGTGAGAACCTCCACCTCATGTTTGAAATCGTCACCTTCTGCCGCTGTCAAGAAAGCCTCTAGCGCAACCATTTTCACTTCACGTTGGAGCCGTGCCGCGGCCATCATGAAAATACCATGGTGCACTCGCGACAGGACCGATTCGGTCATACTTTGAGCGCCGTTTTCGACCCTGAATCCTCCAAGATGGTTGGTCACTTCGTCCGACATCAACCTATAATTTTGAGAGATTGCAGAGATCGGCCCTCCCGCAGGTTCCAACCGCGATGCAACAATGCGCATATTCGAGGGAATCCCACGGATTTTGGCAAAGGCCGTGAACAGTTTCTGTTGCTCTGATTCAAGATCATGCAGCCTCGGCAAAAGCTCTTTCATACTGCGCAAACGCCCGTCTTCGACCCGGGCGAGTGCGGCGTCGCGGGCCGCCATCTCTTGTGCAATCGCAAACGAACTGAAAGCCGCATAGGTTGGGAACCCGAGACCCCGCAATACTTCGCGAATTTTCGCAGCACTTTCTTCGGGAGTAAGCCCTTCATTTTCCTCTAATTTTAAAGCCTCCGCATAGGCGACCTGAGCCTGAGAAAAGACTTTCGAAGAGGGTTTCATCCGTACGGAAACATAGCCGCCCTCAATCGGCGAAATGACCGCGTAGACCCAATAATATCGGCCATCTTTCGCACGGTTTTTCACATAAGCGCCCGTGGCCAGCCCTTTTTTGAGCCGCTCCCACAAAATATAGAAAACCCCTTTCGGCATATCGGGATGTCGAATGATCTTATGGGGGGCACCAACAAGTTCTTGCCAGGAATATTCGGAAATCCGGCGAAAAACTTCGTTCCCGGCCGCGATCACACCGCGCTCATCTGTCCGTGAAAAGAACAGTTCGTCGATTGAGAACGGTGCCTCTTCACGGTTTGAGGAAAAGGCTGTTGCAGAGTTTTGAAATGACATGTTGTGCCCAATTGTCTGATTTGATCGCAGTTGAGCAAAGGTTACTTTCAATATGGTTAAGCCGTTTCAAATCGATCCTGTTTTGTCATTCGATATTTATGAGACATTTATGCGACGGCAGTTTTTGCCTTGGCCCGCAAACCCACGCCCTTTTAGAAAGAAAAATTCAATGTAAATACCCCGGATTTTTGGACAATTTCGCGTTTTCCCTTAAATTTACAAATTGCATCAATGCTTTATGCAATTGTTCAAAATTTCTCTAAAGTCTCGAACAAATTTGAAAGTTTACCTGCCGTTATCCCAACTCTTTCAAAGTCGGTCTCACAATACGGATGCTTTAAGGCAAGGTGACGGGATGAATGTCTCTTTCTATGGCCACGATGATTTTGGTAGCCCACTGTCGGCTGCGGTCGCAGAGCGCGATCAAAGCACAATGGATATGGTGCATTCGGCCCTGCGTAAAAAGCAGGTGATGCTGGCGTATCAACCTATTGTCCAAACGTTGCGCCCGGACCGTCCCGCCTTTTTCGAAGGCCTCATTCGGGTTTTGGATCAAACCGGACGGGTGATTCCAGCGCGCGAGTTTATTGAAGTTGCCGAGACCACTGAGACCGGTCGCCAACTCGACTGTCTCGCGCTTGAACTTGGACTCACGGCCCTTAACGAACACCCGACATTGCGCCTTGCGATCAACATGTCGGCACGCTCTATTGGCTATCCACGCTGGAAAGAAACGCTTCACCTTGGTTTGGCCAAAAACGCAACCGTCGCCGAACGTCTTATTTTGGAGATCACCGAAAGCTCCGCCATGGTGATGCCTGATCTTGTGTCTGTCTTCATGAAAGAGCTGCAATCTATGGGCATTTCCTTTGCTCTTGATGATTTTGGCGCGGGCTATACCGCCTTCCGCTATCTCAAAGAATTCTATTTCGACATTGTCAAAATTGATGGCAGCTTTATCCGCGGCATTGCAACAAACCCCGACAATCAGGTCCTGACACAGGCGCTCGTCTCTGTCGCCAAACATTTCGACATGTATACGGTGGCCGAATTTGTCGAAACCGAAGCAGATGCCCAATACCTGAGTTCAATCGGGATCGATTGCATGCAGGGCCACTACTTCGGCGCGGCCACAATTGATCCAGCGTGGCAAACCAAAGAAACACCCCGAAAAGCCAGCTAGCCGGGCGTCAAACCGCCTCATCCTGGGATTGATGGTTGAAAATGCTGCGCGCGCAGCCTACTGCTTTGGTGGGGAGCCGCGCAATATTGTTGCAAAAAATCCAGCCATTGGGCAATCTCCCCACAACCATTCTGGGAGAGAAGACCATCATGACCAATGTCGTTATCGCATCCGCAGCACGAACTGCCGTCGGCAGCTTTTCGGGCGCTTTCGCCAATACCCCGGCCCACGACCTCGGTGCCGCAGTCCTTGAAGCGCTGGTTGCGCGTGCCGGGATTGAAAAAGGCGAGGTGTCTGAAACCATTCTTGGTCAGGTGCTGACTGCGGGTCAGGGTCAAAACCCGGCACGCCAAGCCCATATCAACGCCGGTCTGCCGCAAGAATCCGCCGCATGGAGCATCAACCAAGTCTGTGGCTCGGGCCTGCGCACCGTCGCCCTCGCCGCCCAACACATCATGTTGGGGGATGCCGATATCGTCTGTGCCGGCGGCCAAGAAAACATGTCCATGTCTCCCCATGTCGCCAACCTGCGCGCTGGCCATAAAATGGGCGATATGAAGTTCATCGATTCGATGATCAAAGACGGCCTTTGGGACGCTTTTAACGGCTACCACATGGGCATCACCGCCGAAAACGTTGCCAATCAATGGCAGATTTCTCGCGACATGCAGGACGCCTTTGCCCTCGCTTCGCAAAACAAAGCCGAAGCGGCGCAAAAGGCAGGGAAATTCTCTGATGAAATCATCCCTTTCGCGGTGAAAACCCGTAAGGGCGAAATCATGGTTGATGCCGACGAATACATCCGTCACGGCGCGACGCTGGAGTCCTTGCAAAAACTGCGCCCAGCCTTTGATAAAGAGGGATCTGTCACGGCAGGCAACGCCTCGGGGATCAACGATGGCGCGGCTGGCGTGCTTTTGATGTCGGCAGACAACGCGGCCAAACGCGGCATCCAACCGCTGGCCCGCATCGCCTCCTATGCAACCGCCGGTCTCGACCCGTCGATCATGGGTGTCGGCCCGATCCACGCCTCCCGCAAAGCGCTCGAAAAAGCGGGTTGGAAGGCTCAGGATCTTGATCTGGTCGAAGCCAACGAAGCCTTTGCCGCACAGGCCTGTGCCGTGAACAAAGACATGGGCTGGGATCCGGCCGTGGTGAACGTAAACGGCGGGGCGATTGCCATCGGCCACCCGATCGGCGCCTCTGGTGCGCGTATCCTCAACACGCTTTTGTTTGAGATGCAGCGCCGCGATGCCAAGAAAGGCCTCGCCACACTCTGCATCGGCGGCGGCATGGGCGTTGCCCTCTGCGTCGAACGCGATTGATAGCCAATCTGGGAGGGGCCTCTTCAGGGCCTCTCCCCTCTTGCTTGTCTCAAACAAGCCCAAAGCCTACAAAATGGTAGCGCAAACACTCCCTTTGCAAAATAGCTCTTGATCCCGCACCGCATTCAGTTTGTCATGATTGGGCGGTACAGTGTTCATGTCCAAAATATCGGGAGCCATGTCATGGGACGATGCCGTCACGCCAAAAAATTTCTGCATCGGCTAAGTAATATTGTTGCGACTGCAGAATATTTTGGATAACAAGATTTCCAACAGAAGATTTGATAGGGAGGAGTATCATGTCCAAAGTCGCAATCGTGACCGGGGGAACGCGCGGGATTGGCGCAGCCATTTCGAAGGCCCTGAAAGACGCAGGCTACACCGTGGCTGCAAACTATGCGGGCAATGACGACGCCGCTGCGAAATTCACCGAGGAAACTGGCATCAAGACCTTTAAATGGTCCGTAGCAGATTACGATGGCTGTGTTGAAGGCATTGCCAAGGTCGAGGCCGAGCTTGGCCCGGTCGACATCCTTGTCAACAACGCGGGCATCACCCGCGACGCGCCGTTCCACAAAATGACCCGCGAGCAGTGGCAGCAGGTGATGGACACCAACCTCTCCGGCGTGTTCAACATGACCCATCCGATCTGGCCGGGCATGCGCGAACGCAAATTTGGCCGGGTGATCAACATTTCCTCGATCAACGGTCAAAAAGGTCAGTTTGGGCAAGTGAACTATTCGGCGGCGAAAGCGGGCGACATCGGGTTCACCAAAGCCCTGGCCCAAGAAGGCGCGCGCGCTGGCGTCACCGTCAACGTGATTTGCCCCGGCTATATCGCGACCGAAATGGTCATGGCCGTGCCGGAAAAAGTCCGTGAGTCGATCATTTCAACCATCCCGGTCGGACGCCTTGGCGAACCCGAAGACATCGCCCGCTGCGTGGTGTTTTTGGCCTCTGATGAGGCTGGCTTCATCACCGGCTCGACCATCACGGCCAACGGCGGCCAATACCTCGCCTAAGGCGTTGAGATAAAGTTTGAAAGGGGTCACAGGCGTGGCCCCTTTTTATATTGCGCTGCTTCAAAACTTACGGCTATCTCGCGCAATGACACGTCAAACCGCCACATCCATCGGCTTTCTCGCCGTCCTTCTCTGGGCGCTTTTGGCGCTGTTCACCGTGGCCAGCACGCCGGTTCCGGCGCTACAACTCAATGCGATCAGCTTTGCCATTGGCGGCGGGATTGGCCTGATCTGGATCGCCAAAAACCGCGCATGGCAGGATTTGAAACGCGTCTCGCCCTTGGTCTATGGCTTTGGGACGCTTGGAATTTTTGGCTACCACTTCCTGTATTTCTCCTCCTTGCGCCTCGCCCCTCCGGCGGAAGCGGGATTGATCAACTACCTCTGGCCTTTGTTGATCGTGCTGTTTTCCGGCCTTTTGCCCGGCGAACGCCTACGCCCGCTGCACATCTTGGGGGCCGTGCTTGCGCTGGTGGGGGCCGTCCTCGTCATTGCGCGTGGTACGTCCTTTGCGGGGGACGCGGGGCTTGGCTATCTTTTGGCCTTGGCCGGGGCCTTCACATGGGCCGGATATTCGGTGATCTCGCGCCGGATCGGCCATGTCACCACCGCCTCAGTCGCGGTGTTTTGCCTTTTGGCCGCACTGCTGTCACTGATTTCGCATTTGGCCTTTGAACAAACCGTTTGGCCCGCAACCCACATAGGATGGGGCGCGCTGATCGCATTGGGACTGGGTCCCGCAGGCGGTGCGTTTTACTTGTGGGATGTGGGGATGAAAAAGGGCGACATTCAACTGCTTGGAACAGCCGCATATGCCGCGCCGCTTTTGTCAACGGGGGCTTTGATCCTTGGAGGGGTGACTGAGCCGCGTTTGCTGCTTTTGCTCTCGGCGGGAATGATCACCGCCGGTGCCGGACTGGCCGCTTTTGCAAGCCGCCAGACCGAATGATGATCCGTATAGGGACACTTGATAGCCCTCTTTAGGTCGTACTCAAACGGGCGATCTCTTCCTTGATCCGAAGTTTTTGCTTTTTCAGGTCTGCGATCCGAAGGTCGTCTGCGCTTGGCGAGCGTTGCGCGATTTCGACGGCTTCGGAGAGGGATTTGTGCTTTTTCTTCAATTCCTCAATGTGGGAAATCAAGCTCATGTCTTCTCCTCTTCGTTTGATTTAGCTTCAATGTAAAAGCTATGTAACAAGTGCACCATAGATTTTGAGTCGTGTCACGGGTTTGTTTTGGAACAAAATGGCGTGATCAGGGTTGCGCGCGAAATATTGCCAAAGGATTAATGCCCCCAGGGCAAATCCCCACCTTCGCGCAAAATGGTTAACACCTGAGCCGTGTAGCTTTCGCCATCGCGCAGGTGTCGCTCGCCCTCATGCAGGATCAGCGGCGGTTCCATCACAAACGCCGCCCGCCCGCCCTTGCGCGCCTGAACAATCACCAGTTCGGCCAAACGCCCCACACGCGGCTGAATGGCACGCACCCGGACAGAGCCAAGCCGCGCCATCAGCGGTGTCAAAATATCCGGGAGGCGATCCGCCTTTTGGATCATCGTCAGATAACCTTTGGGCGCAAGCCGTTTCGCGGCCACGTCAATCCAATCGCTCAGCGGCGTGTCACCCGCAAGGGCCATATCCCGCCCGGCATTGAGAGAAGACGTCGAACAGGCGCGGTCATAATAGGGTGGATTGGCGATCACATGATCAAATCCGCGCGCCTTTATATCCGACGGCAGATGCCGCAAATCGGCGTCCACAACCCTCATATCAGCACCGTTCAGAACCGCATTGCGACGAGCAAGATCGGCGTAGAGTGGCTGCATCTCGACCCCGGTCAGCGACAGCCCTGTCACCCGCGCATGTAAACACAGCGACGCGGCCCCGGCACCACACCCCAATTCCAACACCGTCTGGCCCGGCTGTGCAGGCGTTGCCGCCGCCAACAAAACCGGATCGACGCCGGCACGATAGCCGTCTGCCGGTTGGTAAAGTTGCACCCGCCCGCCCAAAAATGCGTCACAGGTCTCCGTCGCCTCCGAATTCACAGATCTTCCAACTCAAAATCATGATCGCGCAAAATCCGCCGCGCCTGATCAAGATCATCATCCAAAACCATCAAACGACGCGGCAATATGCCAAGACTGCCTTCAAGGACGCTCATATGGACGTCCATTTCAAAGCAGTCTATATCCTCCCCGGACAAGATGGCTTTGGCATAGATGATCTGGGTCAGGTCGGTTGTGCGCAGGAGCTGTTTCATCACTTGATTTAAAGACAGACCGAGGGGTTTGTCGAGACAAGGAGTGTCCCATGAGTTTGGGTGAGGCGACAAAACAAGCGGCGATCAAACCGCATGAGCAATTGGCCGCATATCTTGCGCCCGAGCTTGCGGCCGTCAACGCCCTGATCCGTGAACGCATGTCCTCTGAGCACGCGCCGCGCATTCCCGAAGTCACTGCGCATTTGATCGAGGCGGGCGGCAAACGGCTACGCCCAATGCTGACCTTGGCGGCGGCCAAGGCCTGTGGCTACACTGGTCCCTATCACATTCACCTCGCCGCCACGGTCGAATTCATCCACACCGCCACGCTGTTGCATGACGATGTGGTCGATGAAAGCGCGCAGCGGCGTGGGCGCCCCACGGCGAACCTGTTGTGGGACAACAAATCTTCGGTGCTGGTGGGGGATTACCTTTTTGCCCGCGCATTTCAGTTGATGACAGATGCCGACAACATGCGCGTGCTGCAAATCCTTTCCAACGCCTCCGCGACCATCGCCGAGGGCGAAGTGTTGCAACTGACTGCAGCGCAGGATTTGAAGACCGACGAAGGCGTGTACCTGCAAGTCGTGCGCGGCAAAACCGCAGCGCTGTTTTCGGCGGCGACCGAAGTCGGTGGCGTTTTGGCCGATGCCGATGACACAGTAGCCAAGGCGCTGTTTGACTATGGCGATGCGCTTGGGATTTCGTTTCAGATCGTCGATGATCTTTTGGATTATTGGGGCTCGGCGCAGACCGGAAAAAACATCGGCGACGATTTCCGCGAACGCAAACTGACCCTGCCGTTGATCAAAGCGATTGCCAAGGCGGACGAGACAGAGCGCGCCTTTTGGGTGAAAACCATCGAGAAGGGCAAACAGGACGACGGCGATCTGGACCATGCCATCGCGCTTTTGAACCGCCACAACGCACTCGAAGAGACCCGCGACGTGGCACTGGACTGGGCGGAAAAAGCCAAGGCGGCACTGTCTGTGCTGCCTGCGGGCGAGGTGGTTCAGATGCTGTCGGACATCGCGGATTATGTCGTGGCTCGGCTGCGCTAACATAAACATGTGGCTCGGCTGCGCTAATTTAACATGTGGCAAGGCTGCGCGAAACGATAGCGCGCCTTAGCCCGGCAGCGTACTGGCCGATTTGACCCACCACCATGGGTTGCTTGCGGCCATTTGCGCCGCCGCTGCATCCGCAGACAAACGATCCGCAAACAGGGCAAAACAGGTCGCACCGGACCCCGACATCCGCACCATTTGTACTTTTGGAGCCAGCGCCAAAGCCGCCAACGCCGCCGCAATCTCCGGCACAAGTTTCACCGCGGGCCGTTCAAGATCGTTGCGCTGGGTGCTCAGCCAATCAACAAAAGCCAAAGTGTCCGGCCAACGCGGCAGCTTATCGGGCATCGGCATATTGTCTTTGCGCTCAAGGCGGGCAAACACATCCGGCGTCGACACTTCGACCCGAGGGTTGACCAACACCAGATGCAGCGCGGGCATGACGACGGGGGTCAGCTCCTCGCCAATCCCCGACATGCGCACCGGTTTGGAGCGCAAACAGGCCGGGACATCCGCGCCCAGCGACAGCGCCTGATCGGCGGTCACCGGCTGAGTCCCCAAACGAGCCGCCGCACGCAATGTCGCCGCCGCATCCGCCGATCCGCCACCAATGCCGGAGGCTGGCGGCAGATGTTTATCAAGCGTCAACGCCATCGGTCGCCCCGCCAAAGCCGCCGCTTTCAACACAAGGTTGGTGCCATCGGTGGGCACGCCCTCGGCAAAGGGACCCGTCACGGTCAGGGACGATTGCACGGCAGGCGCGGCGATGATCTGATCGCCGAGATCGACAAAGGCCACAAGGCTGTCCAACAGGTGATAGCCATCCGACCTCTGCCCGGTGACATGCAGGGCAAGGTTGATCTTGGCCGGAGCAAAAATCTTTGTGATCATAGGGTATTAACCGTCATCCAAGGGGCGCGTGGGCGTTAGCCCCTCCTCACCCAACGCCCGGTCCAGCCCGACCTCCAATTTGCGGCGAATACGCTTGGCCTCATCCTCTTCGGGATCAAAGGACAGCGCGCGTTCCCATTGAAACCGTGCCTCGCGTTCGCGGCCCACTGCCCAATAGACATCCCCCAAGTGATCGTTCACCACCGGATCGACCGGCATCAAAGCAGCGGCACGTTCCATTGGATCGACGGCTTCATCATAGCGACCCAAAAGATAAAGACCCCAGGCAAGACTGTCGGTAATATAGCCATCATTCGGACGCGCGGCAGAGGCCTTGCGGATCATCCCCATGGCTTCATCAAGGTTGGTTTTCATCTCAAGGAAAGAATAGCCAAGGTAATTCAGCACCTGCGGCTGATCCGGCTCCAACGCAAGCGCCTGACGCAGATCGGCCTCGGACTTGTCCCACATACCTTCGCGTTCATAGGCGATGCCACGGGTGAAATAGAGCGGCCATTGCGCCCGGCTGGGCGGCTGATTGAGATCAATTGCAACGGTGTAGGCCTCGGCCGCTTCCGCATAGCGTTCATGACGACGCAACGCATCGCCAAGCGCGATATGCCCGTCATCCAGCTCAGGATGGGATTTCGTCAACTGACGCAAAACCTCAAGCTCGGCATCGTCTTTGCCCCCTGCGCGCAGCGCTTCGGCGCGGCCAAGCGTTGCCATCGGATAGGCCGGATCATCGACGGCGATCGCGTCAAAGGCGGTGGTGGCAAGGTCGTAATTGTCGAGCCGCTCCAAAAGCGCGGCGCTAAACAGGGCGTAATTGGCCTCATCCGGGCGCAATTCCTGGGCAATGCGCGCATACAAAAGCGTGTAGCCATCATCAAGCCCGCCATCGAGAGCGGACGCCACGGCGAAAAACACATCGGCCATACCATCGCGCGCGCTGCGCACCATGGTGAAGGGCACGCTTTCGCCCGCACTCAAGGCGGCTTTGAGCGCGTCGATTTCCGCATCGCTGGCCGGGCCGAAACTGTCATTGATCAGGGTAAGCGCTTCGTCATTGCGCTCCAATTGGCTAAGAATCTGGGCCTGTGCGATGACGGCAGAGCGGGTGGCGGGCATGCCGACCGAAGACAGCGTTTCAAGCGCCCCTTCGTAATCCCCCACGAGGGCGAGGGCCAAGGCTTTGTTATAAGGGCCAAAAAACTCAAATCCCTGCCCCGCATCAACTGTGCTGTCAAACAGGGCCAGAGCACTGGACATATCGCCTTTGCCGACGAAAGCCCAAGCATGCACCATCCCGTCAACGACGGTAGAAATACTTTGTCCCTCATCAAGGGTCGCAATCACACCGTCATAATCTTCATCGCGGGCCAGTCGCGTCAGGGTGCCCATGGCCGCAATTTGATTGCCGGGTTCAAGGTCGCGCAACACGGTGGTATAACCTTTGATCTGATCAAAGTTGCCCATGGAGATATGGCCCGAGATCACGGATTCGAGCAGGACCGGGTTTTGCGGATCAGAGGCCAGCGAGCGCGTGGCATAGCTGACGAGATCACGAAAGCTGCGATCCATTGTCGCTTGGCGCGCCGCAAGATAGGCCCCGGCATCCGCCGAGACCGGAGACGGGTTGAAAAGCCCGACGCCTAAAATCAGGCCGATGGCGGTCAGGGCGGAAAGCGAAAAACCCGCGCGGTGTGTCACCAGAAATCTCCTTCGCGTTATCTGCGCAAAGCCTATCGTTCAAACCGGGCGGCTGCAACGCAAACGGGGACCGCCCGGGCCCCCGTTCTTTCATTTGCGTCAACACGTTGGCGTGAGAGCCTTACATATTCGGATAGTTCGGGCCATCGCCGCCCTGCGGCACGGTCCATGTGATATTTTGGCTGGCCTCTTTGATGTCACAGGTTTTGCAGTGTACGCAGTTTTGGAAGTTCACCACAAATTTCGGCTCTTCGCCCTCAGGTGTCAGATACTCGTAGACCCCTGCCGGGCAATAGCGCGCGGACGGGCCGCCGAATTGTTTGTAATCCACATCAATCGCGACCTGCGGGTCTTTGAGTTTGAGGTGGCAGGGCTGGCTTTCTTCGTGGTTGGTCGCGGCAAAAGACACATTGGTCAGCCGGTCAAACGAGATCACGCCATCGGGTTTCGGATAGTCGATCGGTTTGAAGTTATCGGCCTTTCCGGTCGATTGCGCATCGGTTTTGCCGTGTTTCACCGTGCCGAACAGCGAGCCACCAAACAGGGTGTTGGTCCACATATCAAAACCGCCCAACATCAAAGATGCCGTCAGGCCATATTTCGACCAGAGCGGTTTGACATTGCGCACACGTTTCAGATCCTTGCCGACAGCGCCGGTGCGCAACTCGGTTTCATAACCTTCCAACGTGTCGCCAGACCGGCCCTCTTTGAGTGCCACCACAACATGCTCCGCCGCCGCTTTGCCGGACAGCATAGCGTTGTGGTTGCCTTTGATCCGCGGCACGTTCACCAAGCCAACGGAACAGCCAAGCAGGGCACCACCGGGAAAGGCCGCTTTGGGCATCGACTGATAGCCGCCCTCGGAAATCGCGCGCGCGCCATAGGCCACGCGTTTGCCGCCCTTCAAAAGCTCCGCGACGAGCGGATGATGTTTAAAGCGTTGGAACTCCATATAGGGGAAGACATAGGGATTTTTGTAATTCAGATGGACCACAAATCCGATGAAAATCTGATTGTTTTCCGCGTGATAGATAAATCCACCGCCGCCCGCGTTCGAATTCAAAGGCCAGCCCATCGAGTGCCACACCTTGCCCTCTTTGTGCTTGTCCGGGTCGATTTCCCAGATCTCTTTCATGCCGAGACCGAATTTTTGAACGTCACGGCCTTTTTGCAGGTCGTATTTGGCGATGATTTCTTTGGCAAGCGAGCCACGCACGCCCTCGGAGATCAAAACATATTTACCGTGCAACTCCATACCCGGCTCATAGGCCTCAGTCGGCTCGCCATCCGGCCCACGGCCAAACTCGCCCGCAACCACGCCTTTGACTTCGCCATTCTCGCCATAAATCAGTTCAGAACAGGCCATGCCGGGGAAAATCTCGACGCCCATTTCTTCAGCCTGCTCCGCCATCCAGCGGCAGACATTGCCCATGGAGACGATGTATTTGCCGTGGTTCGACATGAACGGCGGCATCGGCGTATTTGGGATACGAATGGAACCCGCTTCCCCCAAAAGGTGGAAATGGTCTTCGGTGACCTTGATCGAAATCGGCGCACCGCGCTCTTTCCAATCCGGCATCAGCGCGTCAAGGCCACAGGGATCGAGCACCGCACCGGACAGAATATGCGCGCCCACTTCGGAGCCTTTCTCCAACACAACAATGTTGAGATCCTCATCCAGCTGTTTGAGGCGGATCGCAGCGGAGAGACCCGCAGGTCCGGCACCAACGATAACGACGTCATATTCCATCGCCTCGCGTTCGACATTCGACATAAAATTTCTCCCTGATCCGAAAGCTCTCCGGCGCTTACCTAACCGCTAAGGCATGGCCGGGTCAATTTCAGATGGTGTTTTCCGTCGCGTCTGTTGGACACAACCGTCACGAAAACGCCGCAGCGCCGCATCAAAAGGAACCGAAAGCTCAGGTCATCGCTTAAATACCGCCAAAAGGTACAGGCACGGCGGGCAAACCTGGACCCAAAGAATCGCCACCCTTCAACCATGCCAAACCACCCAAAACCACGCCATGTCAGGCATCATGTCGGGCACCGCGCAACTGAGCCCTTGCAATCTGCCCCTATTCCGGGTCAGTTGGGACTATAAATTGTGATAACCAAAGCGCGCGGAGGGTCCGACCTCGCAGCGCTTTTTTCGTGCAGATGAGTGGCCTGATGGAAAAAATTCTCATGACGCGCGCGGGCAACACCGCGTTGAGCAGCGAGCTGAAAAAACTCAAGTCGGTGGAACGCCCGGCTGTCATTCAGGCGATTGCCGAAGCCCGCGAGCTTGGCGATCTGTCAGAGAATGCCGAATATCATTCTGCGCGTGAAAAACAGAGCTTTATCGAAGGCCGGATCAAAGAGCTTGAGGGCGTGTTGTCCCTGGCCGAAGTCGTTGATCCAAAAACACTTTCCGGTGCTGTGAAATTCTCCGCCACGGTGACAATCGTGGACGAAGACACTGACGAAGAGAAAACCTTTCAGATCGTTGGCCAACACGAGGCCGATATCGAAAACGGGCTTTTGAACATCGCATCGCCTTTGGCGCGCGCTTTGATCAATAAGGAAGAAGGCGACAGCGTCGAAGTGCGTACGCCCGGCGGTGAAAAGAGCTACGAAATCCTCAAGATCGCGTATATTTAACCTTATAGACGCGGTCGTGGAGGCCCCTTTGGCAGACGAAGGTCCCAAAAAAATTGAACTCGGCGTGTATCAACGTCCTGATGACGCCCCTCGGATCACTGCGACAGAAATGATCGCGGCGGTCCTGTCGTTGTTTTGGCTGGCGCTGACCATTGGATATTTCCTGATCGTCGGCAAAGGCACGGATGATTTTGATAGCATCCGCTTTGTGATGATGTTGATCGCGATCTTCATGCCCGTGGCGATGATTTGGGTCGGCGCCTTGGCGGTGCGGGCCTCTGTCACGATGCGTGAAGAGAGCCGTCGCCTTCAGGCGGCGATTTCCGCCATGCGCCAATCCTATCTGGCGCAACAACACGGCGGCACGGCATCCAGCAGCGTTGAGAAAAAACTCGAAGAGATTGTGGCTGCTCAGCGCAAGACCGAATCCACCCTTGCGATGTTCACCTCAATCCGCCCCGGCACCACGCCGCCGGAGGACAAATTGGCGATCCCCTCGCCCGCGCTGATCGAAGAACAGGCCTCACTGGCGCTTGGCACCCCCTCCGAATCCCTCGCGCCGCCCCTTTCGGTCGCGGATTTTATCAAGGCATTGAATTTCCCCGAAACCGCCGAGGATAAAGAGGGCTTTCGTGCCCTGCGCCGCGCCTTGTCTGACCGCAAGGTCAGCCAATTGGTTCACGCCGCACAGGACGTTTTGACCCTGCTGTCACAAGACGGGATTTACATGGACGACCTGCGCCCTGACCGCGCCAAGCCGGAAATTTGGCGCCGCTTTGCCACTGGCGAACGCGGCCATACCGTCGCACCTTTGGGCGGCGTTCGCGATCGGTCGTCCTTGGCTTTGGCTTCGGGTCGGATGAAACAGGATGCGGTGTTCCGCGATGCGGTGCACCATTTCCTGCGCAAATTTGACAAGACCTTTGCCGAGTTTGAACACACCGCTACAGACGAAGAAATCTCCGCCCTCTCCGACACCCGTACCGCGCGCGCCTTTATGCTTTTGGGGCGGGTTACCGGGACGTTTGATTGATCGACCCCGCCTGATTGATCGACCCAGTCTGATCACCATTTGCAAAACCCATATTCACAAATCGACATTGGTCATGCGCGAACACATGCCTTAGGTTGGCATGACCCCAAAAGTGACAGATCCATGTTTAAATCTCCCGCGTCGCGACAGTTCCTCATTGGCATCAAAGACGGTTTGCCGTTTCACATCGTACTCTGGCCCTTTGCCGCAATTTTTGGCGCAATTGCCACGCAAGCCGGGCTGAACATCGTTGAAGTCATGGGGTTTTCCGTGCTTGTCATCGCCGGATCGGCGCAATTGGCCGCCTTGCAGTTGATGACGGAAAACGCCCCCACGGTGATCGTCATCGCCACCGCTTTGGCCGTCAATCTGCGCATGGGGATGTATTCCGCCTCGATCACCCCGCATATTGGCAAATCCTCGCTGCTGACCCGCGCCTTTGCCGCCTATATGCTCTATGATCAACCCTATGCGCTCTCGACGATCAAATTCGAAAAAGAACCCGACCTGACCGTCTCTGAAAAGCTCGGCTATTTCTTTGGAGTCGCCATCCCGCTTGGCATTGGCTGGTATGCGCTGACCTTTACCGGCGCGGTTTTGGGCGAGAAAATCCCCACCGATCTCGGCGTCGATTTCGCTGTCCCAATCACCTTTTTGGCCGTGGTCTCACCGATGTTGAAAACACTGGCGCATTTGGCGGCGGCGCTCACCTCTGTCGTGTTGGTGCTGGCTCTGAGCTTTATGCCCTTTGGCTCCGGGCTTTTGGTTGCTGCGGCGGTTGCTTTGGTCGTTGGCGCACAGGTTGAGATTTGGATGGAAAAACGAAAGGCCGCATTATGATCGAAGCCACGACAGGTCAAATCTGGACCATCATCCTGTCTATGGCGGCGGGTACGTTTTTGATCCGCTTTGCGTTTTTGGGCTTTGTCGGTGACCGTCCTTTGCCCGATTGGCTCTTGCGCTTGCTGCGCTATACGCCTGTGGCGGTGCTGCCCGCCGTGGTCGCGCCGATGCTATTGGGGCATGGTGAAAACGCCTTTGACCCACTCCGGTTGGGCTGTGCAGCGGCCACCATTGCCGTGGGCATTTTAACCCGCAATGTGCTTTGGGCGATTTTGATCGGGCTTGGGCTGTTTTTCGGCCTCGGCGCGTTGATGGGGTGACTCAGGCACCCTGACGCAGCAACAGCGGCGGGGCTTCAATGAGGCGACCGTTCTCATCCGGGCTATCGTCATAATGCTTTTTCTCGCTGACGCCTTGCAGTTCACCGAACCATGTCATCAGTTTTTTCGGGAACATCGTGTTGGGTGCACCGGCAAACCCCGGCAGATCAGACAAAATACCCGAAATACTATCGGTACAATGTGCCTTTGCCACCGCGCCATGGGCCTGAATTTTTGACAGTGCGAGCTGCGCGACTTCAGGGCTGACCACGATGGTCTGTTCAACCACATGGTAAGTCACGCGCGCATGGTAATCTATGTAAAAGGCCATGGCGGCGTCACTCATGCCATAATGCACATCGTTACGCTCGGGCAAATGCGGGTGGTAAAACGTGCCTGCAGGGTCAAAAATCGCACGCTCGGACGGCGCATTGACCAACAAGGCGGAATGTGCCCCGCCGCCGCCGCGATTGCCAATCACCGTGAACAGGGTCAGCGTGTAGGGCGCGCCATGCACATAATGCGCGCGCGCGACCTCATCGTCAGGTGCCCATTTGGGCTCGGCGGCGCCACAGGCCGTCAGGATCAAAAGGCTCAGGAGCCAGAAAACGCGAGAGAACATCCGCAACTGTCCGACTCCTAAACGAGGCTTAGCTGTTGAAAACAGCCATAAAAATCAGAGCGAAAATCGAAGCGCCTGCCACCCAGGTGGACCATTTGATAAAGCCTGCAAAGGTCTTTTCCTGAACCGAAGTATCCATTTCGCCGTGTTTATACTCAGCCATTGTGCGTGTCCTTTTATCTTCTTTGGCATTGAATTAGACGATTCAGATCGCCCTGTCACCCGTTGCTTGCATCCAGAGGGTGCGATCAGGGCACAACCTGTTTCAGATCAGCCACAAGTCACTTTGCTTTAGCCATCCGGGGCCTATACCTGTGTCGCCTGCCACAGGATCGCCCCATCCTCGCGCAGATGTCCGATGGCCAATCCCTGAGCTTCAAGATGGCGGCAATGGGCCATGGCTTCGACCATCGCAAGGCCATATTCACCCTCTTTGATCTTTCGACGAAACAGCACATCGAAACACTCGCAAGCGGTATGTGGGTCTTTCAACGTCTCGATCAGACGCGCAAGCGCATGGTGGTGATTGTCAAGCAATTGCCGCATCCGTGCTGGCAGGCCCGTGTAGGGCAATTTATGCCCGGTCAAAACCAGATGACTGTCCTGCGCATGGAGCACGAAGCTCTCACAAGAGGTGATCCACTCCCCCACGGGATCGGCCAAAGGCTCAGTGGCGGAAGCGCCGAGATTGGGGGAAATCGCGCCCAAAAGCTGATCCCCGCCAATCACCAAATCCCCATCCCGGCTCCAAAATGTCGCATGTTCCGGCGCATGGCCATTGCCACAGCGCACGTCCCAGATCCGTCCGCCAATTTCGATTTCATCGCCCTCACGCAGGCGGGTATACCCAAGTGGGATTGGCGTCACCGCATCGGCGGTGTTGAACGGGCGTTCGTTCAGGCGCTTGTCATAGACCTCGGACGCCATGCCGCAAGACCGCCAAAAGGCACACATTTCAGGCGTCGGAGCCTCTTGCACATCAAGCTGAAGCATCCGCGCCATGAGATAGGCGGTGCGCGTGGTGGTCAGGCCCGCGCCATGTTCGGACATGAACCATCCCGCAAGACCGATGTGATCCAGATGATGATGGGTGGCGATGACGCGGTGGATCGGCTTGCCGCCCAAAACCCCGTCGATCAGCCCCTGCCACAAGTGCCGCGTTTTGGCGGTATCGACGCCGGTGTCGACCAGAGTCCAGCCACCACCCTCATCAAAGAGGTAGCAATTCACATGCGCCAAAGGGATCGGCAAAGGCATCCGGGTCCAAAGCACGCCTGCCGCAATCTCAACCACCTCGCCCATCTCAGGCGGGTCAAACGGCGTGCGTATGGGGGCAATCATCAGGCGGTCAGATCCTCAGAACTCAAAGCATAGACATCCGCCGCGCCAAGGCGCGCCTGCGCCAAAAGAGCGGTGTGTTCGGGCAGCATACGTTTAATATAGAAGGCCGCAAGACGCGAGCGCTTGCCCTCGCCGCCCTCGGCAATCGCCGCTTTAAGGTGATAATGACCGCCGAGAACGCGCGCAAAAGCCCGCAAAAACGGCACAGCGCCAGCAAAACGGTCATTCATCGGCAGCGCCAACATGGTCTCAACCCCTTCGCGCAGGGTCTCTGCCGCATTCCACACCGCAATCGCACGACGCGGCAACACCGCGCGCGCCTCTTCGGCAAAGGCTTCGATCTCGTCCAAAATGGCAAAGGCTGCATCGCCGCCATCCATCAACTTACGCCCGACAAGGTCCATCGCCTGAATGCCGTTCGTGCCCTCATAGATCGAGGTGATGCGGGCATCGCGGGCATATTGCGCCGCACCGGTTTCTTCGATGTAGCCCATGCCGCCATGGACCTGAACGCCGGTTTGGGCGACCTCGTGACCAATGTCGGTGGAAAACGCCTTGGCGATCGGGATCAAAAACGCCCCGCGCGCCTGTTGGTCCGGGTCCGTGCGCCCAAGATCGAGCGCCACGCCACAGGCCAACGAAATGCACCGCGCCACAAAGGTCTCGGCGCGCATCGTGGCCACCATCCGGCGCACATCGGCGTGATCCAGAATGGGGCCATTTTCGCGCCCGATCGGGGACGCGCCTTGCACCCGGTCCTGCGTGTAGGCCAGCGCCTTTTGCGTTGCGGCCTCGGCAATGCCGACACCCTGAACGCCAACGCCCAGACGGGCGTTGTTCATCATGGTGAACATGCATTTCATACCTTCGTGCTCACGCCCAACAAGCCAGCCTTTGGCCTCTTCATAGGCCATCACACAGGTCGGAGACCCGTGAATGCCGAGCTTATGCTCAAGGCTCACGACCTTGAGGCTATTGGCCTCCCCCAACGTGCCATCGTTATTGGGGATGATCTTTGGCACCATGAACAGCGAAATGCCCTTGGTCCCCTCAACCCCGTCCGGCAAGCGGGCCAAGACAAGGTGACAGACATTTTCGGAAAAATCATTGTCGCCCCAAGTGATAAAAATCTTCTGACCGGTGATCGCGTAAGACCCGTCCTCATTGCGCGTCGCTTTGGTCCGCAGTGCGCCCACGTCAGAGCCCGCCCCGGATTCGGTGAGGTTCATCGTGCCGCACCATTCGCCCGAAATCAGTTTCGGCAGGTAAAGCGCTTTGATGTCGTCACTGGCGTGATGTTCCAACGCCTCGATTTGCCCCTGTGTCATCAGCGGATAGAGCGACAAAGACAGGCACGCGCCCGACATCATTTCATTCACGGCCGTCGCCACCGTAAGCGGAAGACCCATCCCGCCATTTTCCGGGTCCGCCAACATGCCGATCCACCCGCCTTCGGCCACTTGCGTCAAGGCATCGCCAAAGCCCGGAGAGGTTTTAACCACGCCATCCACCAAAGTGGCGGGCGTCACATCCCCGCCCCGATCCAGCGGTGCGATCACATCGCTGGTGAGATTGGCCGCCTCATTCAGAATGGCCCGAACCGTGTCGGCATCAATCTCGGCAAAGGTGTCCGTTTCCAGAACAGTCGCAAAATCAACGATGTGATCAAAGATAAACTGATACTCAGAAACCGGGGCGCGATAGGTCATGTGGGTCTCCTTCTGCTCGCAAAACATCGACAGGTTGCAGCAGATTTTTGTCAAGCCTGGGTCGGGACACCCCGACGATTGACGAGAAGCGTAACGAAGCGGGTGCGGGCACCCAACCCAAACGCTGCGTCACGCGCGGCCCGCATTTGATGACAAAACCGCCGGGCTCACGCCAAGTGACTTCAGCGCCGCCTGCCATTTGGCCCAATCCGGCGTCGAAAACACAATCTCCGGGTTCGCATCACAGGCCAGCCAGCCGTTTTTGACAATCTCCTCCTCCAACTGGCCCGGCCCCCAACCCGCATATCCCAGACACAGCAACCGCTCATCCGGTCCGGCACCGCGCGCCATATCGCGCAAAATCTCGCGCGAGGCCGTCATGGAAAACTGTTCTCCCACATGCATCGAGGCATGATCGGCGGCATAATCCGTACTGTGCAACACAAAGCCACGGCCCAGTTCAACCGGGCCACCAAAATAGACCGGGATCGGTTGCATCTCAGGTGTGGCACGAATGTCGAGTTGCTCAAACACATCGGAGACGGCGATCTCGGTTGAGGTTTTGTTGATAATCAACCCCATCGCGCCGTCAGACGAATGAGCACAAAGAAACACCACGGCATTTTCAAAGCGCGGATCGCCGATTCCCGGCATCGCGATCAAAAGCTTTCCAGTCAACTCTGAGGTCTCTATGGGAGCGGGGTGTACCATACCCCCACCTCACCTGAAGCCAGCCCTGAACGCAAGTGGCCGCGGGGCATTCCTCGCCAAAATCGCGGTTGCGCCGCAACACAAAGCCGCGCGAGCGGCGCTGTCTCTCAAATGTGAGTTTGTGTGACCGCATCCCGTGTCTATATGGGTGCCATGACACACCCGATCTCAAACACATTCGTCGCCGCCTGTTTTGGTTTGGCCAGTCTTGGTTTTGCCAGTCTTGGATTTGCACCTGCTGCCTTGGCCGAAAGCCCGGCAGATATGGCGCGGATCGAGGTTCTGCCCGGATGGCAGATGGACAATGGCCATCAGATGGCCGCCATTCGCATCACATTGGCCCCCGGCTGGCACACCTATTGGCGCGCGCCCGGCGAGGCGGGCATTCCGCCACAGTTTGATTGGAGCGGGTCTGAAAATGTCTCTGCCGTCACCGTGCACTGGCCGGTGCCCGAACTCTTTTCCCAGAATGGCATGTGGTATCTGGGCTATGAGCGCGAGGTGGTTTTGCCGATCGAGATCACGCCAAACGCGGCGGGAGACATTGCTCTGGATGGGGTGATGGACCTTGGCGTGTGCAACGATATTTGTATGCCCTTACAGGCCGCAATCGGCGCAACATTCGCGCAAAATGCCCGGACCGGCTCTCTCGCGGACAGCGGCCAGATTCGCAAAGCACTGACCGATCAACCGCAAAAGATCACGGGCGCGCGCTGTAGCGCGACCCCCCTGTCCGACGGGATGCGCCTGACCGCAACGCTCAATGTGCCGCATTTGGGTCCGCGCGAAGTGGCGATTGTTGAACACCCGGACCGCTATATGTGGGTGTCGGAGGCGATGGTCACCCGCAGCGGTGGTTCGGTTTCGGTGCAAAGCGATCTGGTCCCATCTGACGCGCAACCGTTTATGGTGGATCGCTCGGCCTTGACCATCACCGTGATCGGCGGCGGGCAGGCCTATGAGGCACAGGGCTGTACCGGCGGATCATAAGCAATCAGCTCGCTTTGTGCCGACGCGCCATCCGCCCTGCGATACCGACATACAACAGCGCAAAGCTCACACATAATCCGCCAAGGAACAGCGCCAAAGCCGCGCCAATCCCGCCACCGCCAAAGAGCGGTGACAGCGCACCAAAGACCATCACTTGCCCCAGCGTCAGCGCGAACCACAAAGCCGCGAAAGCCCCCGCAGCCAAGATCGCAGAGCCCACAAGACCGGCCCGGCGCGGATGGCGCACAGCGCGGCGCAGGGCCGCCATCTGACGCGCCACATCCAGTTGCATCGCAAGAATCGCAGGCACCAGCATCAACACAACCACCATGCCAAACCCAAGCCCATAGGACAGGGTGACCACCGTCGGCTTGAGAAACTGCGCATCGGCGGAGCGCTCGTACAAGAGCGGCGCAAGACCCAAAACCGTGGTCAGCGTCGTCAACATCACGGGGCGCAAACGGTCGGTTGCGGCATCAATGATCGCCGGAAACAGCCCGCGTTCTTTGGCATATTCATCCACGGTCGAGACCAAAACAATCGAATCGTTGATGATGATCCCGGTCATGCCGATCAGGCCGACAACGGAGAACATCGACAGGGGAATGCCCCAAATCGCATGGCCATGAATGGCACCGATGAGGCCAAAGGGAATGACCGACATGACCACAACAGGCCGCGTCCAGCTTGAGAAAATCCACGCCAGCGTCAGGTAAATCCCGATCAACACGCCGCCCAGACCCAACATCGCATCGGAGAGGAATTGGTTCTCTTGCTCTGAGAGGCCAGAGACCCGATGGGTGATGCCGAATTCTTCGTCCAAGGCGGGCAAGATCTCATCGGTGATCGCCGCTTGGATGTCTGAGGCGCGGGCCGGGTTGTCTTCGCTCAAATCGCCGGAGACCGAAACAAGCCGCAGGCCGTTTTCGCGTTGTACCGTGGAAAACCCGGTCTGGCGCGTCACCGAGACAATATCAGACAGCGGCACATAAACGCCCGAACTGGCGCGCATTTGGGTGCGGTCCATGAAATCGGCGGTCAGCTCGCCTTCGGGCAATTCGACCCGCACCGTCGCGGTGCGCACGCCTTCGGGATAGGTCGCGGCCTCGATCCCGCCCAAACGATGGGTCAAGGTCGTGCCCAATGTGTCGATGGAAAACCCAAGTGCTTCGCCCTGTGGCGTCAACTCCAAGATCAACTCTTCTTTGTCATAGGCCAAGCTGTCTTCGAGTGCCGAAACTTCCGGGAACTGTGCCAGCCGGGTTTTGAGCGCCTCTGCCGCCGCCTTGAGTGTGGCCGAATCCGCACCATAAAGATCGACATCAATCGCGTCACCTCCGGGGCCAAAATGGCCGCGCCGAAAGGACACGGTTTCCGCCAAAGGATGGTTCACCACCTCGGCTTGCAGGTCCTCAACAAAGGCATAGGACGAATAGGGCCGCAGGTCCGCGTCGATCAATTCGATCGACAATCCGCCAAGCTGATAGTCCTCTTTGGTGTCCGTCCCAGACAATCCTCGCCCGGCATTCGACCCGATTTGCGCCACGGCATAGGCGACGGGATTGGTGCCATATTGCTCTTCATAGCGTTTGCCAACGGCCTCGGTGGCGCGTTGTAATTCGCGCATCATGGCAAATGTGTCAGCGCGCTCCGCCGCCGGGGCCATGGCGAAATTGCCAGAGATCAACGGCTGTTCCGGCGAATTGAAAAACCGCCACTGCACCTGCCCGGTGACCACCAAAGACACCTGCATCGCCAGCAAAAGCACGATCCCGGCAAGCAATGGATAGCGCAGCTTGACGGACCAGCCGACCAAGGGCCGGAACAGACGTTCGCGAAAGACACGAAAACCCTTGTCGACCTGACGCGAGGGCCAATCATACCAATGCGATTTTGCAGCGGAAGCGATGGAATGGCTGAGGTGATTGGGCAGAATGATGAAACATTCCAAAAGCGAGGCCATCAAAACCACGATCACCGTAAAGGGAATGTCAGAGATCATATCGCCAAAGCGACCGGAAATCACCGTCAGGCCAAAAAAGGCGATCACCGTGGTGATGGTTGAGGAAAACACTGGCGCAAACATCCGTCGCGCGGCATTTTCCGCCGCCTCAATCGGTCCTTCTTTCAACCGCCTGACGCGAAAATCCGCATGTTCGCCAACGACAATCGCATCATCGACGACGATACCCAAGGTTATGATCAGCGCGAACAGCGAGATCATGTTGAGCGTCAGCCCAGCCAAATACATCATCGCAATCGCCGACAACATCGCCACAGGGATGCCCGCCGCCACCCAGATCGCCGTGCGCGCGTTCAAGAACAAGAACAACAAGATCACGACAAGCCCAAGCCCCATCGCACCATTGGACAACAACAGATCAAGCCGTGCCTGGATTGCATCGGCGCGGGTCCGAAAAAGATCAAGCGTCACCCCGTCGGGCAGGGTCAGCCCCATCTCGGCGCTGACCTCTTCGACGATCCGTTGAATTTCTATCGAATCCCCTTGATCCGAACGCGCGACCTGCACCGAGACCGAGGAATTGTCGCCAACAAAAAACGCCTCATTGCGGTCAACGCCATTGACCCGGACCGTCGCCACATCGCCGATGGTCAATTCGGACCCATCCTCATTGCGGCGCAACACGATGGCGGAAATATCCGACGCCTCACGTTTCTCAACCCCCGCACGCACCCGCGCGCCGCCATTGCCGACATTGCCCGCCGGGCTTGTGTCGGTCTCGGCCGCAATCGCGCTGGCGATCTCGGCCATGGAAATGTCGTGCTGAATGAGATTGAGGGTCGGCACTTCGACAATCATTTCGGAGGCGGCGACACCCGCAATGCTGGTTTTCGTTACACCGCGGGCAAAAAGCCGCGCCACCAATTCATCGGCAAACCGCGCCAGTTGATCAAGCCCGACAGGCCCGGTGATCACCACATCGGTGACCGAATCCGTCCACCCGCCCCAACGAATGACTGGATCGTCCGCGCCCTCGGGCAAATCGGTCTCGGCATCAATCGCGGCCTTCACATCGTCGGCGGCGCGTTGCATGTCCCAGCCGGGTTCGAAATCTAGGCTGATCGACGCGCGGCCCTCGGTTGAACTCGCGCTGCTTTCAGTGACACCTTCGACGGCCAAAAGCGTGGGTTCCAAAAGCTGGACGATGGCATTGTCGACGTCTTCCGCCCCCGCCCCTTTCCACGCAACAGAAACCCGCACCGTATCGACCACGACGTCAGGAAAATACTGCGCTCGCATCCGCGGCAGCGCGGCCAGACCCGCCACGATCAAGATCACCAAAACAAGGTTCGCGGCCGTGCCGTGACGGGTGAAATACGACAGGATGCCTTTGGCTTTGCCCAATGTGGCGCTCATGTTTAGCTCCCCATCCGGTCTTCGAGGCGGGTGATCAGCTCAGTGGGCACTTCGTCGGCGGCCAGTTGTTCGGTGATCCGGGCGCGCACCTCTTCGGGCATCCGCGTGTTGCCTGCGACATAGGCCAAAAGTTTTTCTCGGTGTTCCGGGGTGAGTTTGACCATCGCGGCCTCCTCTCCCGTTTGCGGCGCGGAGGCCCCGCTTTGCGCGCCATTGACTTTGACGCGGATGCCCGCGCCCAAAAGCGGCGAACGTTCCAAAACGACCTGACGCCCGGCAATCCCACGCGCATCGACGATCACATCGTCGCCCTGACGGCGCAAAATGGGGGCGGACACCTCTTCGAGACGGCTTTGATCCGTAACGGCAAGCACCGTGCCATTGGCCGCAACCGCACTTGTGGGGAGGAGCGCAACATCGCTCACATCAGGCTCCTGCACCTGAACCGTCACGAAATCACCGGGCCGAAATCCGGGGGCGGTTTCAAGCCGGGCGTAAAGCATCCGACCGGTTTGCCCCTCGGCCACGGCGGCACTTTCACGCGTGACCGTGCCCATGGCAACCAGATCAAGCCCCGACACATCAAGCGTCGCGGTCACGGCCATATCGGGCAGCGCACCGCGGTCTTGCACAAGGCGGGCATATTGTTCGGTGGAGATGCGAAAGGCGACTTCAAGCTCATCCGGGGCAATCAACGTGGCGAATTGCTCATTGCTGCTCAACAACGTGCCCAATGCCCCGGAAACCTCGCTGAGAACCCCGTCAAAGGCGGCGATGACGGTGGTGTCCTCCAACCGGCGGCGGGTTTCGTCCAGATCAATCTGGGCGCGCAAAACGGCGGTGTGGGCTCGGTCCACGCTGGCCTCAGTGTCGGCCAAAGATTGACGTTTCGAGAGCACAGACTGTCCCGCAGAGGCATGGGCCAAAGCCGCATCTTCAACGCCGCTAGGGCTTCCAACGCCACGATCCAAAAGATTCTTTTGTCGTTCAAGCGCGGCCAATCGCAAATCCCGCTGCGCCTCTGCGGCGGCCAAATCATCCACCGCCAAAAGCTGCGAGCGCTCGGCCTCGCGCAGGCCCGCTTCGGCCTCTGCAAAATCAGCTTCGGCCACGCGCACCGCCGCCTGCGCATCCGCCGGATCAATCCGCAAGATCACGTCGCCTGCCTTGACCGCACCGCCCTCTTGAAACCCATCGGCCAAGGCCACGATCCGCCCCGACACCGGCGCGCGCAATTCCAAGGTTTGCCGTGCTGCAATTTGGCCATAGCTGGTCAAGACCGGCGTCACCGTCGTTGGCAGCACCTCAATCACATTGACCGAAAACTGCCGCTCGCGCGCCTGCGGCGGCACGCTTTCCGCCGCAAGCCGGGCCTGAAAGGCCGCATAAAACCGATATCCGGCTCCGGCCAGCAAGGCGAGCGTCAGGCAGACAAGGAAAAGACCGATCAAAGAGCGGCGGAAAAAGCGCATTCCGTAAAACCTTTGGTTCATGCCCCCGAGAGGCGAATTTTGAATAGAGTTAGGCCTTGGCCCGGCACAGTCCACGACACTTTATCATACGCACAAACGCTCAAAACCCGTCGCGCTCATTGGTCACTTTTCCGTCAGGGATCATTTGCGGCGCAGGTGCTCGTCCAGACGCGGCAGGATTTGCACGAAATTGCAGGGCTTGTGACGATAATCGAGCTGAAATTTCAGGACCTCGTTCCACGCGTCTTTGCAGGCCCCTGTCGAGCCCGGAAGCGCAAACAAATAGGTTCCGCCCGCAACCCCGCCCGTGGCGCGCGATTGCACGGCGGAGGTGCCAATTTTTTGCATCGACACAATGGTAAAGACCGTCCCGAAAGCGTCAATTTCCTTTTCATAGACATCGCGATGGGCCTCAACCGTGACGTCACGCCCGGTCAGTCCCGTTCCGCCGGTAGAGATCACCACATCGACCTCTGGACTGTCGATCCACGCCTGAAGCTGATCGCGGATCAGGGGGCGATCATCGGTGACGATTTTGCGATCCGCCAAAATATGCCCGGCCTCGATGATCATCTCGACCAAGGCGGCACCGGACCGATCGTCCTCAATCCCGCGCGTGTCTGAGACGGTCAAAACCGCGATGCGGATGGGGATAAAGTCAAGGCTGTCGTCAATGCGGCTCATGCGCGGCGCTCCATGGTGAAATCTAACGGGTAAAATCGAGACCAAGTTTTAAGGCGAGGCCACCAAAGATGCTGGCCGAGACATAGCGTAACACACGCTCCATCACGCGGCTCCGTGCCAAAACGCCGCCCAACCCGACCGCGAACCAGCCGACAAGGCCGTTGATCACAAAGCCCCCGAGCCCGATCACCGCGCCAAAAATGAGGAATTGCCCCAATACGGACCCACGTGTTGGATCGACGAATTGTGGGACAAAGGCGAGGATAAACAGGATGACCTTGGGGTTCGATACATTGACGATCACCCCGTCACGAAAGGCGCGCGCACGGCTTTTGAGGGTGATGTTGGAGCGCATCTCGGGCAGCGGGGTCAACACGGTCTTGAATGCAAGCCAAAGCAGATATGCGACCCCAATCCAGCGGATGACCCCAAAAATCGCCGGGCTTGCCGCAACCAGCGCGCCGAGGCCAAGCCCGGCCAAAGTCACATGGATCATGCCACCAACAGAAATCCCGGCACTGGCGGCCACAGCGGCGCGCCGATCGCCGCGCAGACCTTGGGCCAGACAAAACATCATATCTGCACCCGGCGTCAGATTGAGCGCCAAAGCCGCTGGTACAAAGGCCGCGAGGGTCAGCGGATCGACGATCATGTGAGGCTACGAAGCCGCGCCTGGATGTCCAAAAGATCGGCCCATGCCTCGCGTTTGGCCGCGGGTGTGCGCAGCAAATAGGCCGGGTGGGTCATCGGCATGGCGGGTTTGCCCAAAACGGTTTGCCAAGTGCCGCGCAGCCGGGTGATCCCGGCCCGACCCAACAGCGCCGTGCAGGCCCAATTGCCCATCAGCACGATCACATCCGGGTCGGCCAATTCGATATGGCGGATCAAAAACGGTTTGAGCATGGCGATTTCCGCAGGCGTCGGATCGCGGTTTTCCGGCGGACGCCATGGGATCGGATTGGTGATGTAGAGCGCATGTTCGGTGTCGGGCGAGGTCCGGTCCATGCCGATGGCAGCAAACATTTTGTCCAAAAGCTGGCCTGAGCGACCGACGAAGGGTTTGCCCTGCTGATCCTCTTCGCGCCCCGGCGCCTCGCCGATGATCATCACCCGCGCCTTGGGATTGCCGTCGGAAAACACCAAATTGCGCGCGCCGCGTTTGAGATCACACAGATCGAACCCCGCCATCGCCTCGCGCAACGCGTCCAGGCTTGTGGCAGATTTGGCCAGCGCCATTGCCGCCTCAATCGGATCGACCTCCTTGGCCGCCGCCACAACGGTCGGGGCGGGGCGGCGGGCCGCAGCGGGCGCGTCAGGCACAGGCGTGGGTGCGGCGGTTGCAACCTCATAGCGATTGACAGGCACCTCCGCGATCGCCTCGGTTGCACCGAGTTCGATCTGCCACTCCAAAAGAGCATGTGCTTGCCAATAGTCGATCTGAGTCTCCATCCGCCCACGCTACAATGCGCGAACGCCAAGGTAAATCGGTGACAGAGCCACAGCAGCCATTGCCCGCCCGCGCCCCCTTTTCTATAAGCACTGCAAAGGCGCGATCAACTGGGAGAGGGCATCATGGCATTCCGGCAAAAACACCTTTTGGGGATCGAGCCGCTTCATCCCGAAGAGATCAAAACCGTTCTCGATGTGGCGGATCGCTATGTTGAGCTGAACCGTCAGGCCAACAAGCATTCCGATGCGCTCAAGGGCCTCACCCAAATCAACATGTTCTTTGAAAATTCGACCCGCACGCAGGCCTCATTCGAATTGGCGGGCAAGCGGCTTGGTGCCGACGTGATGAACATGGCAATGCAGGCCAGTTCGATCAAAAAGGGTGAGACGCTGATTGATACGGCGCTGACATTGAACGCCATGCATCCCGACCTGTTGGTGGTGCGCCACCCGCATTCGGGGGCTGTCGATCTTTTGTCACAAAAGGTCAATTGCGCGGTGTTGAACGCCGGTGACGGGCGCCATGAGCACCCGACACAGGCGTTGCTCGACGCGCTGACCATTCGCCGCGCCAAAGGGCGGTTGCACCGTCTGAACATCGCGATTTGCGGCGATATCGCCCATAGCCGCGTGGCGCGGTCTAACCTGATCCTTCTGGGCAAAATGGAAAACCGTGTGCGCTTGGTCGGCCCGCCGACCTTGGTGCCCGAACAGTTCCGCGAATTTGGCTGTGAAATTTACGACGACATGCGCGAAGGCCTGAAAGATGTCGATGTGGTGATGATGTTGCGGCTGCAAAAAGAGCGGATGGATGGCGGGTTTATCCCGTCCGAGCGCGAATATTTTTATCGCTACGGATTGGACGCCGAAAAACTCGCCCATGCCAAACCCGACGCGATTGTGATGCATCCCGGCCCAATGAACCGTGGCGTCGAGATTGACGGCACCATCGCTGATGACATCAATCGTTCAGTGATCCAAGAACAGGTCGAAATGGGCGTGGCGGTGCGCATGGCGGCAATGGACCTTTTGGCGCAGAACCTGCGCGCCTCACGCGAAACCTCTGACCAAGGGGTGATGGTGTGAGCGACCCCGTTGAGATCCCCGGCGGTGAGACGCGGCGTGTTTGGGTCTTTGCCTTTGACGGGCCGCTCGACGAGCTTGATGCCCTCACGCCCGCGGCCTTGGCCGAGGCTTTGGGGCTTTGGAGCGCGCCTAAACTGGAGGCGATGGAGCGGTTTGATCTTTCACACCTCGAAGATTACGGCTTTGCGCGTTACCTCAGCGAAGCCAATGGCATGGCCCTGGGCAACGATACGGCGATGTTGAATGCGCTCACCGGCCCGGTCTTGGTGGTGTTTTCCCAAGGTCTGGCCGAGGCCGAGCGCCGTTTTGACCCCGATGCGCCGTTCCGTCTGATCGGGCGCTATGGCTTGACCACGGATCTGACCTTGCCCGAGGACATCACATCCGAGAGCGCCCTTGGCCAATTACCCGAAGGCAAAGCTCCGATGTCGTCTGCGCGCATGTCGGGCATGGTTGCGACCGTTGTTTTGCTGTTCCTGGCGGTGTTTGTCGCCGCCTTTGTCTGGGTCGGCAAATGATGAATGGCTGGCAGGATATCCTTGCACCCGGCGAACATGTGCTGTGGCAGGGACAGCCGTCTGTGCCGCCCCGCCTGTCGCCGCGACAGATTCCGGTCTTTTTGTTCGGCATGATGTTCGCGGGATTTGCGGTGTTTTGGATGTCGATGGCGATGCGGGCGGGGACAATTTGGGTCTTTGGTCTGATCCATCTGTTTGCCGGGCTGGCCGTGGCGATCGGGCCGATTTTCGTCATGCCGTTTGTGGCCTCGCGCACATGGTATTCGCTGACCAATCGTCGGGCGTTTTTTGCCACGCACCTGCCCTTTGTCGGCCCCACCCTCAATGCGCTGGACCTGACGCCCGCGCTTGGGATCGAATTCGACGGCAAGGACCCCGGCACATTGCGGTTTCAAGACAAAGCCACACCGCTTGTGGGCACCCGTTTTGATGGCGCGCCCATGTTTACCAAAATTCAAAACGCCCGAGACGTGTTTGGGCTGATCCGCGACATCCAGAGAGGCAAAGCATGACGATTTTCACCAATGCGCGTCTGATCAATCCCGAAACCCTGACCGATGATCTGGGCTGGCTCCGCATGGAAGGCAATGTGATTGCAGAAACCGGCACGGGCACACCACCACGGGGCGAAAGCATTGATTGCGGCGGCAAATGTCTTGCACCGGGGATCGTGGACCTTGGGGTGAAAGTGTCGGAACCGGGCGAGCGTCACAAAGAAAGTTTCGCCTCCGCCGGTCGTGCGGCGGCGGCGGGCGGTGTGACCACGATGATCACCCGCCCCGACACTCAAAGCGCGATTGATACCCCCGAAGTGTTGGAATTTGTCAGACGCCGCGCGGCGGAGGACGCCATTGTGAAGGTCAAACATATGGCCGCGCTGACCAAGGGCCGCGCGGGCCGTGAGATGGTTGAAATCGGCTTTATGTTAGACGCGGGCGCCGTGGCCTTTACCGATTGCGATCATGTGGTTGAGGACACCAAAGTGTTGCAGCGCGCGCTGACCTATGCGCGCTCCTGTGGCGCGCTGGTCATCGGTCACCCGCAAGACCCCGGCCTCTCGAAAGGTGCCGCCGTGACATCCGGCAAATTCGCCACCCTGCGCGGCCTTCCCGCCGTGTCACCCATGGCCGAACGGATGGGATTGGACCGCGATCTGGCGCTGATCGAGATGACTGGCGTGCGCTATCATTTTGATCAATTGACCACCGCGCGCGCCCTGCCCGCCTTGGACCGTGCGAAACACAACGGGTTTGATGTCACCGCAGGCGTGTCGATCCACCATCTGACGCTCAATGATCTCGATGTTGGCGACTACCGCACCTTTTTCAAAGTCAAACCGCCGCTCAGATCCGAAGATGACCGCTTGGCGATGGTCGAGGGCGTCGCCTCCGGGCTGATTGATGTGATCTCGTCGATGCACACACCGCAGGATGAGGAAAGCAAACGCTTGCCGTTTGAAGAGGCGGCGTCCGGTGCTGTCGCTCTTGAAACACTGCTGCCCGCCGCGCTTCGTCTCTATCATTCGGGTCAACTCAGCCTGCCGCAGTTGTTCCGCGCGATGGCGCTCAATCCCGCCACTCGCATGGGGCTTGCCTCGGGTCGGCTCTCGGAGGGTGCGCCCGCCGATCTTGTGCTGTTTGACACGGATGCGCCTTTTGTACTGGATCGGTTCAAACTGCGCTCGAAATCGAAAAATACCCCCTTTGACGGCGCGCGGATGCAGGGCAAAGTCATCGGCACCTGGGTCGAAGGGCTGCGGGTGTTTGAAGGCTGAAACGCCGCCAAGCGATCCCTAATTTTCCACGGAGAACACCGATGACGCTATTGATGCTGATTGTCACCGCGCTTATCGCCTATCTTTTGGGGTCGATCCCCTTTGGCATTGTCATGGCGCGCCTGTTTGGGCTTGGCGATTTGCGTCAGATCGGGTCGGGCAACATTGGTGCCACCAATGTTTTGCGCACAGGCAACAAACTGGCCGCCTTCCTCACACTTTTGGGCGACAGTGGCAAAGGCGCTTTGGCGGTGGTTCTGGCGCGTCTTTTGGTGGGGGAACAGGCCGCCGGGATCGCCGGGCTTTGTGCCATGTTGGGTCATCTCTACCCGATCTATCTGCGCTTCAAAGGCGGCAAAGGCGTTGCCACTTTCCTTGGGACCCTCTTGGCGCTCTCGCTCCCGGTCGGGCTTTTGGCCTGTGTCACATGGCTTTTGGTCGCCGTTGTGACGCGCTACTCCAGCCTGTCGGCCTTGGTCGCGGCCCTCATGGCCCCGATTTACACGGCGGCGTTTTACCACCTGCACGGCGCGATCCTTGTTTTGGTGCTCACCGCGTTGATTTTTTACAAACACCGCGACAACATCACCCGCCTGAAAGCCGGTACAGAAACAAAGATCGGCAAAAAGGGCTGATTTTTGCGAAATCTGTCCCATTCTTGTTCCTATTTGACGTCAATTTAACCATGACGGCATCGGGTTGGGACGACCATTATGGCTCGACCCTTAAAAGCAATTGAGAACGGCTATTTCTGGGCCTTCACCATTTCGGGGCGTGCATCGCGGATGTGGGCGGCGGCACGTCCGAGGAGTTTGAAGACGCCCGCCGCCGGGAAATCCAAGAGTATTACAAAACGCGGGTTTTGGGCAAAGCCGGGTAAACAGGCGCATTTTTCCCCTTGTTGGGCCAAGTCAGATCAGAAAAAGTCACGTCAGGCCCTATTTGGAAAGATGACATGACTTTTTTAACTGCAATCAAAACCTGTTTCTCGAAATACATCACATTGCAAGGCCGCGCGCGCCGGGCGGAGTATTGGTGGTGGGTCTTGTTCACCATCATCGCCGGCATCATTCTTGGCGGCGTTGATATGATCTTTTTCGGTGTGCCAGAACTCACCGGACCGACCTCTGGACTGTTCTCGCTCGCCACTTTGCTGCCCGGCTTGGCCGTGTGGGTGCGCCGTTTGCATGACGTCAACCGCTCCGGCTGGTGGGTGTTTTTGATCCTTATCCCATTGATCGGCTGGCTGGTTCTGGTGATTTGGGCGGTCACCAAAGGCACATCCGGTCCGAACCGGTTTGGCCCTGACCCGATCACGGGCGAAGAGGCTCCGCTGAGCTACACAGATAGTGCGATCCCGCCGGTCAACCGCGGCGAATAAGCCATCCATGGCAAGAAAAAAGGCGGCAGACCCATCCGGTTTGCCGCCTTTTTCATGTTTGAAACCTCAGAGGCCTCAGTAGGAATATTCGCCAAACACTTTGGTCACATCGCCATTCCACTCGCCTTCGAACTTCTCAATAAGTTCGTCGGCCGGAGCATGTCCGGTCTCGATGCTCTCTTTGAGCGCGTTCAGGAAATGGGTCTCATCCGGCACCAATCCGCCCGCACCGGGGCAAGCGCGCGCTTTCAGCCCCGCTTCGGCAATCGACACGCATTCCCGCGCGAGATCAAGCATTTTGACCCCATCCACCTCGGCCTGAAGCCCCTCAACAGAGGACGCGACGCGCAGGTTCTCACGGAACTCTGGCGTCCAACCTTTGATCAGGTCGGTGGTCGCATCCAGCGCATTTTGATCATACATCAAGCCGACCCAGAAGGCAGGCAGGGCGCATAAACGCCGCCAAGGTCCGCCATCGGCACCACGCATTTCCATATATTGTTTGATCCGCGCCTCGGGAAACAGCGTGGTGAGGTGATCCGCCCAATCGGAGAGCGTCGGTTTTTCACCCGGCAGAGCGGGCAATTTGCCCTTCAGGAAATCGCGGAAGGACATGCCCAGCGCGTCGATATATTTGCCATCGCGGTAGACGAAATACATCGGCACATCGAGAGCATATTCAGTGTAGCGCTCAAAGCTCATCCCGTCTTCAAACACAAACGGCAACATGCCGGTGCGCGACGCGTCGAGATGACGCCAAATGTACGAGCGCCACGATTTATGGCCGTTGAGTTTGCCCTCCATAAAAGGCGAATTGGCAAACAAGGCGGTGGCGACGGGTTGCAACGCCAAGGCCGTGCGGAATTTTTGCACCATATCGGCCTCAGAGGAGAAATCGAGGTTCACCTGAACCGTACAGGTGCGGCGCATCATCTGGGTGCCGGTGGTGCCGACCTTACCCATATAAGTGTCCATCAATTTGTAGCGGCCCTTGGGCATCAACGGCATCTGGTCATGGGTCCAATGCGGCGCCATGCCCAGACCGATGAAGCGCGCACCAAGGTCGTCGGAGACCGATTGCACTTCGCGCAGATGTTCGTTCACCTCGTCACAGGTCTGGTGGATGGTGTCCAAAGGCGCGCCGGACAATTCCAACTGCCCGCCCGGCTCAAGCGAGATATTCGCGCCATTCAATGTCAGACCAATCAGATGTTCGCCCTCAAACACCGGGTCCCAGCCAAACCGGTCCTGCAAGCCCTCAAGCAGCGCTTTGATCGAGCGATCGCCTTCGTAGGGCAAAGGCTTCAGCGTGTCTTTGCAATAGCCGAACTTTTCATGCTCGGTGCCGATTTTCCAATTTTCACGGGGTTTACTGCCCTCTGCGAAAAAGTTGACCAGATCGTCATGGCTTTCGATCAAACCTCCGCCGGATTGGGGAATGGACATATGGGGCTACTCCGGAGCGTTGAATTCAGTGCGGTAGACTTGGGTCAAGAGGATCATGAAGTCAATGCGAAGGCCATCATTCGGTTCGCATCTCAGCGCAGAAGCGCTGTGCGTTTCCGCCAGATCACAACTGGATGATCGGGCGTCTGTTTGATTTGTCGCAGCATTTTTTCGGTCTCAATCCCATCGAGCGTGACGAATACGTCAAACAACCTGTCCGCGCCGAACGCATCCAGAGGGATCAAAAGCGGCGGCTGCCCGGGTGCGTCAAATTGCCAATGGGCCGGGCCTTTGACGGCAGGAATCAAGGTCACGCTGCTCATCGCATCAATCTCGACCTGACCGCCGGTGTAGGGGGTGAAATAGCTCACCACGCCCTCGTCCACCTCGACCGAGCCATAGCCATCGCCCTTATGGGCAAATCGCGCGCGCTGCACGGCGGCGACGGCGAAAATCCCGGCAAGCCCGGTAAACCCCAAGGCGATCCACCGCATCACGCCAAAGGACGCCACCGACCACCAACCCAAAAGCGCCACAACGGCGAGCGCCACGGCGACCTCGCGCCAGCGCCACAACATCGCTTTGACCTCGGGTCGCATCAGGACCAATCCCCAAGATGGGTTTGCCAGATCGTCAAGGCGGCGACGGCGGCAGTATCTGCGCGCAAGATGCGCGGTCCAAGCGAGACGGCATGGCTGAAGGGCAGCGCATGAAGGCGTTTGCGCTCGGCCTCGGAAAATCCGCCCTCAGGGCCAATCAAAATCGCCCATTTGCCGCTTTCCACCGCTTGCAAAGTCTGCGCCGCCCCCACGAGGGTTTCGTCACAAAACATGATCTGGCGCTCCGGGTCCCAATCGGCCAAGATCCGGTCCAGACGATGAAGCCCCGCCACTTCGGGCACATAGGTCCCACCGCATTGTTCGGCGGCCTCAATGGCATGGGCTTGCAGACGATCCTGACGGATGCGCTCCGAATTGGTGAATTCGGTCTGTACCGGTACAATCCTCTGCGTGCCCATCTCGGCGGCTTTTTCGACGATAAAATCGGTCCGCGCCTTTTTGATCGGCGCGAACAACAACCAAAGATCGGGCGGCAGGCGCAAAGGTTTGCTCTGAACCCGACAGGTCAGTTCCCCGCCGCGTTTGCCCGCCTGCGTGATCTCGGCCACATATTCGCCATCGCGCGAATTGAACAGCGCGACATACGCCCCCTCGGCTAAGCGCATCACCCCAAAAAGGTAATGCGCCTGATCCCTCTCCAGAGGAATGGATTGCCCCTCGGCCAGAGGGTGATCTACATAGAGGCGGATCTTCGCCTGAAACTGTTCTTCGCTCATGGAGCAAACATATGATCGACACACCGAAAGCACCAGAGACGAGTGGACAGGTTTTTGACGCTGTCAAAGGCAATTGGGTCGATACCCGTGCGCCCGCCTGGACCCGGCCCTATTTGCGCCTCTCAAGGGCGGATCGGCCTGTTGGCACATGGTTGCTCCTGCTCCCTTGTTGGTGGGGCGCGTTGTTGGCGGCGGCGCAAACCGGAACGTTTGGGCTGCGCACGTTGTGGATCATGATCGGCTGCGCTTTGGGCGCGTGGTTGATGCGTGGCGCGGGGTGCACCTGGAACGACATCTCAGACCGCAATTTTGACGGCAAAGTTGAACGCACCAAAAGCCGCCCGATCCCCTCGGGTCAAGTCACCGTCAAACAGGCGGCGATCTGGATGGTCCTTCAGGCTCTGATCGCCCTTGTGATTCTGTTGAGCTTTGGTGAGCTGGCGATCCTTCTGGGAATACTCTCGCTTGTCCCGGTGATGATTTACCCCTTCGCCAAGCGATTCACATGGTGGCCACAGGTGTTTTTGGGCCTCGCCTTCAACTGGGGCGCGATTTTGGCCTATGCCGCCGTATCCGGCCGCCTGACCCCCGCACCGTTCTTTTTCTATTTTGCCGGGATCGCGTGGACGATTTTCTACGATACGATCTACGCTCACCAAGACAAAGAGGACGATGCGATGATCGGCATCAAATCCACTGCACTCCTGTTTGGCGACAACACCGCCCTTTGGCTCAGACGGTTTTTGGTCATCACCGTTGTGTTGATGGGCGCGGGCGTGGTTGAGGCCCTTGTGGACCGCTCGATTTTGGCGCTTGTCGTCGCCTTGGGTGCGCCTTGGGCGATGGGGCTTCATATGACGTGGCAGATGACCAAACTTGACACCGCGAATCCAGACATGTGCCTCAAACTGTTCCGCGCCAACCGCGATACAGGACTTTTGGCTGCGCTGTTTCTTGCCGTATCTGTGTTCCTTTGATTGCAGCAAAGGCCATATGCCCCTAAGACAAAGGCCGAATTGAATATATAGGCCAGCGCAGCCCATGCGGATTACACAGTTTTTACCCATCCTCGCCGCCATTCTCACCGGAGCCGTCCTAAGTCTGGCCGCCGCTGCCGTTGGGGCCCGTACGATTGAAACGATGTCGGCCCATGCGGTTGAAAATCAAATGAACCTGCGCGGCTATGAATGGGTGGATGTGCAAGGCGATGGGTTGCAAATCGTCCTGACAGGCACCGCCCCCGACGAGCAAACCCAATTGGCCGCACAAAGGGCCGCAGGCCATGTGGTCGATCCGGCGCGGGTGATGAATGTGATGAGCGTGGTTCAAAAAGAAACCATCCCAGCCCCGCGATTTTCCATTGAAATCCTGCGCAATGACGATGGGATTTCTCTGATCGGGCTGGTGCCGTCGTCCTGGGATCATCCCGACTTCATCGAACAGTTGAAAAAGGCCGGCGGCACGGGGTCGATCGCTGATTTCCTCGAAAAGGCAGATTATCCAAGCCCCGAACATTGGGACGTAGCGATGGAATTTGGACTGGAGGCCATCGGCCTTTTGCCACGGTCCAAAATTTCCTTGGCCGCAGACAAAATCACCGTCACGGCCCTTGCCGACAGCAAGACGCAAAAGGCGTCGTTTGAAAAAACCCTCAAAGAGGAACGCCCAAAGACCATCCCCGTGACGATTGAGATTTCGGCGCCGCGCCCGGTGATCACACCGTTCACAGTGCGGTTTTTGATGGATGAGATGGGCCCGCGTTTTGACGCCTGTGCTGCTGAAACCCCGCAAGGTCACGCCCGGATCATCGCCGCCGCGCGCGCCGCAGGCATTGCCGATCCAAATTGCACCATCGGGCTTGGTGCCCCTTCGGCGCAATGGGCGCAGGCGGTCGAAACCGGGATGCGCGCGCTGCAAGAATTGGGCAGCGGATCGGTGACCTTCTCGGACGGCGATGTCAGCCTGATCGCGACCCAAGGCACCTCAGAAGCACTGTTTGACAAAGTGGTTGGCGAATTGGAAGCGGACCTGCCGCCGACCTTCACCTTGCACAGCATTTTGCCAGAACCGGAAGTGGCCGAGACAGAAAACGCCCGCCCCGAATTCACCGTGACCCGTTCGCCCGAAGGGCAAACCCAATTGCGTGGGCGGATCGCCGATGAACGCAGCAAATTGGCCACCGAAGCCTTGGCCCGCGCGGCCTTTGGGGCACAGTCCGTCTATTCGGCGATGCGCGTGGATGACAGCCTGCCAGAGGGCTGGTCCGTGCGCGCGATGGCCGCCATCGAAGCGCTCTCGCAACTCAGCCAAGGTGCCGTGACCATGACCGCCAATACCGTTGATGTGCGTGGTCAAACCGGCGACCCCAATGCCAAAGCCGCCATCGCCGGACTGTTGTCGGAGAAGCTGGGCGAGGGACAGAATTTCAACATCTCTGTCGACTATATCCGCAAACTCGATCCGGTCCTGAACCTGCCGACACCTGCGGACTGCGTCGCAAACGCGAACCAAATTTTGGCGGCCTCAAAGATCGTGTTTGATCCAGGCTCCACTGAATTGAACGCCGCCGCCAATGAGACGGTGGATCGCATCGCCGAGACGCTGAAAGATTGCGAAAACGTCGACATGGAAATCGGCGCCTATAGTGACAGTCAGGGCGGTGAGGAAATGAACCTCAACCTGTCAGCACAGCGCGCAAACGCCGTTTTGGACGGGCTTTTGATGCGGCGCGTGGCCGGGGTGAGCTTTACCGCCAAAGGCTATGGCGAGGCCAATCCGATTGGCGACAATGAGACCGAAGAGGGCCGTGAGGCAAACCGGCGCATTGAGTTCAAACTCATCGGCGATGAGGCCGCAGAAGCACCGACAGAGGGCGCGGATGCGACAGATGAGACCCCCGAGGCGGCCCCTGACGACGCCCCCACAGACGAGACTGTGGGTGAGGCCCAGGCCGATACAACGGACGACACAGCGGACGACACAGCGGACGGAACAACCGAATGAACAGAATTGAATTGATCATCGCCACGGCGATTGTGCTTTTTATCGCCTTTTTGATGGGATGGTTTGCGCATTGGCTGATCCACCGTTTTGTGCGCGTTGCCCAAGGTGAAATGAACGATCTCGACACAATGGCGCAGCAACTTCACGAAGCCGAAGAGGCCCGCGACCAAGCGATCACCTATTACCAGCAACGTGAATCCGAGCTGATCAATCAACAAAACCAGACCGAAGCGGAGCTGCGTGCGGCGATGGACGGGCTGCGCGAGGCACGGCAAGAGGCCGAAGAACTGCGCGCCTATATCGAAAAACACAGCGCAGGTTGATCTTTCACAGAAAAGCCTATGCGCCGTCTTCTACCAACGGGTCAGCGCGTTCTCGTCACTGTCTTTGGCGGCGACCCATTCTGCGCCCTCGCGGGTGACTTCTTTTTTCCAAAATGGCGCGCGCGATTTGAGATAATCCATCAAAAATTCAGCGGCGGCAAAGGCCTCTGATCTATGTCGTGCGGCGGTGGCGACCATCATGATCTGCTCACCTGGAACAAGGCGACCGTAGCGGTGGATCACCAGACAATCGGTGAGCGCCCAGCGGTTTGCGGCCTCCTGCGCAATCTGACTGATCGCGTCCTCACACATGCCGGGGTAATGTTCGATTTCCATGTGCTGCAATGCGCCCGTATCATCGCGCACCAACCCGGTGAAACTCACCGTTGCGCCGGTGTTGGGCGTTCGACCAAAGCCGCTCAGCTCTGTAGCGAGGTCGAAATCCTCTGCCTGAACCGAAATGCGCACCGGAACTGCCATGCTCAGCCACCCGTCATCGGCGGGAAGAACGCCACTTCGCGCACGCCTTCAAGCGGCGCATCAAACTCCGCCAATTCCTGATCCAACGCCACCCTAAGGGAGGCCAGATCTGAGAAGGCCAAATCATAGCGCGGCTCACGGGCTTTCAACTCGGTCACAAGGTCCATCACCGTCGCGGCTGAGGTCTCGATGGTCTCGCGTGGCAAACCGATGCGTTCGCGCACCCATGCGAAATAGAGCAGATTAAGCGTCATGGTCATCTCGCAAATAGGGCAGAGCTTTGCTTAGGTAATCCCATCCCGTCAACAGGGTCAAAACAGCCGCAACCCACAGAATCAAAATCCCCAACGTGAACAGCGGCGGGACATCCAAAGCACCATAGCCAAACAACGCCGCAATCGCCACCATCTGTGCCGTGGTTTTCCATTTGGCCAGTTTGGTGACTTTCAATGTGCCCGCCGTATCGCCCAAAAATTCGCGCAGCCCGGAGACAAAGGTTTCGCGCAACAGGATAAAGGCCGCCGGGATGACAACCAACGCGTTGATGCCATGCAACATGGTCAACACCGCAAGGGCGGTGACCACCATGGCCTTGTCGGCAATCGGGTCCAACATCGTACCGAACTTCGACATCTGATCCCATTTGCGCGCCAAATAGCCGTCCAGGAAATCGGTGGTAGAGGCCGAGACAAACAGGATCAGCGCCGCCCAATCGGCCAGCGGGCGCGGCAGGATCAAAAACACCAAAGCCACGCCGGGGGCGCAGAGCAGGCGAAACACAGTGAGAATATTGGGAATGTTCCAGGTCATAGATGTCTCTTTATCCGCTTAACGCTGTTCATGGAAGAAGTCATAGATGGTTTGGGCGATGGTCTCGGAAATGCCCGTGACGGCTTTGAGATCTGCCAGATTGGCCAGTGACACCGCCTTGGCCGAGCCGAAATGCGCCAAAAGCGCGCGTTTGCGCGTGGCACCGACGCCGGGGACATCGTCAAGTGGCGTGGCAGAGATGGCTTTCGACCGTTTGGCGCGGTGGGTGCCGATGGCAAAACGGTGCGCCTCATCGCGCAGGCGTTGGATGAAATACAGCACCGGGTCATTGCGTTGCAGCGCAAAGGGGCGTTTGCCCGTGCGGTAGAATTCCTCTTTGCCTTGGTCACGATCAATACCCTTGGCCACACCAACCATCGGGATGTCGGTCACGCCCTGCTCCACCATGATTTCGCGCACCGCAGACACCTGCCCCGCGCCACCGTCGATCAACAACAGATCAGGCCAAAGGCCTTTGCTGCGATCCGGGTCGTCTTTACGCAGACGTTTGAAGCGCCGCGTCAGCATCTCTTTCATCATGCCAAAATCGTCGCCCGGCGTGATCTCATCACCCTTGATGTCGAATTTGCGGTACTGATTTTTCATGAATCCTTCGGGACCTGCCACGATCATCGCGCCCACCGCATGGGCGCCTTGAATGTGGGAGTTGTCATAGACTTCAATGCGGGCGGGCAGGTTCGGCAGATCAAACGCCGCCTGCACCCCGGCCAAAAGTTTGGCCTGCGCCGCCGTTTCCGACATTTTGCGGCCCAGACTTTCGCGCGCATTGCGCACGGCGCCCGCGACAATCTCGGCCTTTTCGCCCCGTTGTGGCACAAGGATTTCGACCTTTTTCCCGGCCTTTTCCGACAGCGCCTCCTGGATCAGTTCCCGCTCTTCGAGATCATGCGACAGGATGATTTGGCGCGGCGGTTCCTTTTGATCGTAAAACTGACCGATGAAGGCGCTGAGCACCTCTTCGGCCTCTGCCCCATTGGTTCTCGGGTAAAAATCGCGGTTGCCCCAGTTTTGATGCGCGCGAATAAAGAACACCTGAACACAGGCCTGCCCGCTTTCCATATGCAGGCCGATCACATCCGCCTCGCTGATGGTGCGTGGGTTGATGCCCTGCGCGGTCTGGACTTGGGTCATGGCGCGGATGCGATCACGCAGACCGGCCGCGACTTCAAATTCCATCGCATCAGACGCCGCTTGCATCTCTTCCGCGAGGCGCTTTTGCATCCCCGAATCCTTGCCCTGAAGAAACCGCTCGGCATCATTCACCAGGGTGGCGTAATCCTCTTTCGAGATTTTGCCAACGCAAGGCGCGGTGCAGCGTTTGATTTGATATTGCAGGCACGGGCGGGTGCGATTGGCAAAATCGCTGTCGGCGCAGGTGCGCAGCAAAAACGCCTTTTGCAACTGATTGAGCGTGCGATTGACCGCCGTCGCATTGGCAAAGGGGCCGTAATAGGCACCTTTGCTGGACTTGGCACCGCGATGTTTGGTGATTTGAGGAAAGTCGTGATTTTTGGTCACGAGAATATTCGGGAAAGATTTGTCGTCACGCAACAGCACGTTGTAATGCGGTTTGAGTTGCTTGATCAGGTTTTGCTCAAGCAGCAGCGCTTCGGTTTCCGTGCGCGTGGTGAGAAACATCATTTGCGATGTTTCCGAGATCATTTTGGCGATGCGTGCGGAATGGCCACTTGGCCGCGCATAGTTCGACACCCGGTTTTTCAGGTGCTTGGCCTTGCCAACATACAGCACCCGATGATCGGGATCGAGCATCCGGTACACACCGGGAGACCCATCCAACATCCGTAGATAGCCCTCGATCACGGCATGACCGCGCGGGACGTCTTTGTGGGGGTCGCTCAGGGCGGTTATGTCGTCTTTTTCGCTCATGTGACTCTTTGTCTGATTCCTACCTCTGGCTGCAATCTTATCGCTTTAAGGGCAAGAGGAAACTCATCCACCATTTCTGTGGATAACTGTGCTTATAACTTTTCGTGAACAGGAGTTTTCCTTTGAAAACGGGCTGCTTCGCCCAAATGCATAAAAAATAGTCAATTTATCAAGGCGCTGTTTTTGTTGTATTTTTTTTCAAACACCGCGCAAATCATTGAATTTATTTACATTTTGGTAACAAAGCTGAAACAAATCAGCGCCCCGTGCAAAACTTTTGTCGCACCCGTTTGATTTGGATCACTCAGGCCCCATAACATCTGGCGTTTCCCAAGCCAAATGTTGTCCGCCGTCAACGCAGATCAACTGTCCCGTCACCGCCTCGGCGGCGATGAAATACGCGAGCGCTGCGGTCACGTCGGCGGGCGCAGATCCCCGGCGCAAAATTGTGGCATCCTGTTGGGCGGCAAAGCCTTCGGGCGACTGGCGCGCGCCTTTGAGGGTCGGCCCCGGACCGATGGCATTGACCCGAACGCGTGGAGCAAGCCCCTGCGCCGCCGTTTGGGTCAGGGTCCAAAGCGCGGATTTGGCCAAGGTGTAGGACATGAACTGCGGCGTGAGTTTGCGCACGCGCTGGTCGATCATATTGACCACAAGCGCCTGTGCAATGGGATGGCCTGCGTCGTCCATGACCGGATCAGGTGCCTGTGCCGCCAAGTCTTGGATCAACACAAACGGCGCGCGCAGATTGCTTTCGAAATGCCGATCCCAACTGTCGCGCGTGGCGGTGTCAATCTCATCGGGTTCAAACACAGAGGCGTTGTTGACCAAAAGCGTCACCGGCCCGCCCAGGACTTCGCGCGCCCGCGCCATGAGGCCCTCCACCTCGGCCTCCAACAAAAGATCGGCCCGAACCGCCTCGGCCCGCACGTCCATCGCGCGCAATTCGGCAACAACCGCGTCGGCCTCCTCTTTTGAGCGATGGTAATGCACGGCAACGTCATAGCCCGCCTGCCCCAGCGACAGCGCAATCGCCCGACCAAGCCGTCGAGCCGCACCCGTCACAAGCGCTTTTTTCAAAGCCATGATCCTCTCCTCTGTCGCCTGCGGCCCTTTCGTATCAGGCCTTTCCCGAGCCGCGTTAGTTCAGCACAGCCAATATGTAGAGGACATATAGGGCGGAAAGGACAATGCCCCAGAGCCGCGTGATATTGATCCGGCGCAGCACGAAAATCCCAAGCAGGACCGACACGGACAACATCACCCAAATGTCAAACTTCATGATTTCGGCATCGACGGGGATTTTGCCAATAAGGCTTGATATGCCGATAATGCCCAACAAGTTGAACATGTTAGACCCAATGACGTTGCCAAAAGCCACATCCGCCTGTTTGCGCAGCGCCGCCATCACAGTGGTCGCAAGCTCCGGCAAAGAGGTCCCCAGCGCCACCAAGGTCAGCCCGATCACCGTCTCAGACACGCCATAAGCGCGGGCGATATTGGTGGAGGCGTCCACCAAAAGCTGCGCGCCAATAGGCAGACCGATCAAACCGACAATAAGAAAAGTGATGACTTTCCACCATGGCATGTCGGGGTCGGCGCCTTCGACCTCTGAGGATTCACAGGCAACAGACGCCGCCTCTTTGACCGCAACCCGGTGACAGCGCGCTTCATAGACTGCATGGCCAAGCATGGCGGCCAGTGCCGTCAACAGGATCACACCGGCGATCCAATCAAACTCACCGCGCAGCGCGAGCAGGATGAACAACACCGTCGCAGCAAGCATTTGGAGGTATGACGCACGAGTGGAATTGTCGATCACATGCAGCGTTGTGATCATCGCCGGAATTCCCAAAACCAACAGGATATTGGCCGTGTTCGACCCGATCACGTTGCCAAGCGCAAGTCCGGGTGCGCCATCTAGAATGGCGGACACGGAAACCAGCAACTCAGGCGCGGAGGTGCCAAAGGCCACAACAGTCAGAGACACGATCAGCGCCGGAACACCGAGGCGCAAGGACAGGTTGACTGCTCCGCGCACCAAAAGATCGCCCGCCACCAACAACAGAACCAGCCCGACTACGGCCATCAAAAAATCCATCAGCGTCTACCTTTTCCACAGGCGCACGCGCCTTTGCCAATTTTATAACGCCCGCACCGTGGACATTTCATATTTTTGAGTTTGTCTTGTCCGGGGAAACGCAAGCGCCCGAAAATGGCCAGAACCATCATGAAGATCAAAAAGACCGTGATGATTTTAAACACCATGTCAGAGCCCGAACCGTGACCAAAGCGCCTGTTCTTCGACCGAAGCGACGAGCCCCGCCGTCAATTCGGCCCCAAACCGGCGCAATAGCGGACGTTTTGGGCCAAAAACTGACAGGCGCAGTTTATCGCCATAGATGTCTTTGAGCGTCGGGACCAAATGACCGATCCCATCAGCCAGCCCCAAATCCACGCCTGTTTTGCCGGTCCAGAAGGAGCCATCAAACAGGTCGACCTCTTTGCTCAGCCGCTCAGAGCGCGCGGCGCTGACATGGGCGATAAAGGCGTGGTGAATCTCTTCTTGCAAGGCTTTGATCCGCACCACATCTTCGGGGTTTTCCGGGCGAAACGGGTCCAGCATGGATTTCGAACGCCCAGAGGTATGAACCCGCCGCTCGACCCCATGTTTGGCGATGAATTGATCAAACCCAAACCCCGCAGAAATCACCCCGATGGAACCGACAATCGAACTTGGATCAACGAAAATCTTATCGGCCGCACAGGCCAGCCAATAGCCACCCGAAGCCGCCACATCTTCGACGAAGGCATAAACGGGCAGCTCCTTTTCCTGTGCCAACCGCGTGATCCGCGCGGCAATCAGCGAGGATTGCACCGGCGAGCCACCGGGCGAGTTGATCGACAGCGCCACGGCCACAGGTTTGCCTTTGCGAAAGGCACGCTCAATGGAGGAGGCGAGGCTTTGGTCATTCAATCCGCCCTGACGGGTCATTATTGCGCCATTGAGGCGCAGAACATTGACCCGCGGAGGGGTGTTGAGAAAGGGGATGCGTGTTTTCATGCCTTGGGATGTAAATCCCCGAGGCCGGTCAAACAAGGGCGCGGCCCCATGCGCCGCGCCCTTTTTTTACTATTCTGCGGCGCAGCTGGCAAAAGCCGCCGCAACCTCTTTGATCAAATCGCCGTAAAACCCCGCACCGGGGGTGATTTCAACGCCGAGCGGGTCGATCACGGCGGATCTGGCCGACGTACCGTCCAACACGGTTTCGACCAAAGCGGCGCTAAATTGCGGCTCAGAAAACACGCAGGTGACGTTTTGCGCTTTGATCTCGTCCTGAATCTCGCGGATGCGCGCGGGGCTTGGTGCCGTGGCATCGCCCAGTGAAATCGCCCCGGCGGCAGAGAGGCCAAACCGGTTTTCGAAATACTGGTAGGCATCGTGGAAAACGATAAAGTTCATGTCCTGCACAGGCATCATCTCGGTGGAAATGGTTTGGATCATCTCATCCAACTGCGCTTGCGCTGCGGTGGCATTGGCGCGATAGGTCTCGGCATTGTCCGGGTCGAGGGCCGCCAGTTGCGTGGCAATTTCGCCCAACCAAATGCGGCCATTCATCGGGTCCAACCAGCTGTGTGGATCATGGCTTTCGCCCGCGTGGTCATGATCCGCATGATCATCGTCTGCGTGGTCATCGTCTGCGTGGTCATCATGTGCATCGTGGTCGTCGTGATCCGCATGATCATCATGCCCCTCTTCCCCATGCACATGCTTTTCAAACGTCGCCCCCTCGCGGAACGGCAGCTCAACAGCCCCCTCAAGTTCCGCCAAAGGCACAGACACGGCTTCCGGCGCGACCTTTCCGACCATTTCTGCCAGCCAGGGCGCAAGCTCCGGCCCGGTCCAAAGTACCAGATCGGCGGATTGCAACGCCTCTGCATCAGAGGGACGCAGGGCGTAATCATGCGGCGAGGCCCCTTGGCGCATCAACGCGACGGGCGCACCAAGATCGCCCATGACCAGCGCTGCAAGCGACTGGATCGGGGCGATGTCAGTGACAACATTGGGAACCTCGGCCTGCGCGGCCGTGGTGGTCACGGCGGCGGTGGAGCAAAGCGCCAAAGCAAAAAGGGAGGGGCGAAGGGTCATAATAGCCTCAAACGTTATGTTATTACATTCTTCGCCTTGATAAAGGCCATGCTATAACATATCAAGCCCTCACAGCCAGATTCTTAGAAAAGACCGCGCCATGGACCCGAACACCGTTGGATTTACCAAACACGATCACAGCCATTGCATCAGCGATGCCATCACCGCCGCCGACCGGATGTGTCGTGACGCCGGATTGCAACTGACGCCTGTGCGCAAACGCGCGCTTGGTATCTTGCTCGAAGAACATCGCGCGCTTGGTGCCTATGACGTGTTGGCACGGCTCTCCGAAGAGGGCTTTGGCGCGCAACCGCCAGTGGCCTACAGAGCGTTGGATTTTTTGACCAAACATGGCTTGGCGCATAAAATCGAACGCCTGAATGCCTTTATCGCCTGCGCCCATCCCAACGAATTGCACACCCCAGCCTTCTTGATTTGCACCACCTGTCACGCCGTGGCGGAGGCGGAAACCGATCCGTCCCACAGTCTGCTCAGCCAGATCGCAGAAACCACCGGTTTCACGATCGCGCGCGCCGTTTTGGAGGCTGAAGGCACCTGTCCAAACTGTCGTGAAAAGGCCGATAAATGAGCCTGATCACCCTTGCGAACGTCAATGTGCGCCTTGGCGGGCGGACAGTGTTGGAAGACGTATCGCTGGCGTTGGAACCCGGTGAGATTGTCACCATCGTTGGGCCGAATGGGTCGGGTAAATCCACGCTCTTGCGCGCCATCATTGGCGCGATAAAGCCCTCCGACGGCATGGTTTTGCGCCAAAAAGGGCTGAAAATCGGCTATGTGCCGCAAAAGCTGCATATTGATCCCACCTTGCCCCTCACCGTGCGGCGGTTTTTGTCGCTGCCCAAACGTGTCAGCGATGATGACGCCCACGCCGCGCTTCACGACGCAGGTGCGGGGCATCTGTGTCATCACCAAATGACGGATCTTTCCGGTGGACAGTTTCAACGTGTCTTGCTGGCCCGCGCGCTTCTCTCAAAGCCGGATCTACTGATCTTGGATGAGGCCACGCAGGGGCTGGATCAACCCGGATCGGCAGATTTCTACACCCAGATCGAAGCGGTGCGCCGTGACAAGGGCTGTGCCATCTTGATGGTCAGCCACGAGTTACATGTCGTCATGGCGGCCTCGGATCGGGTGATTTGCCTCAATGGCCACGTCTGTTGCCACGGCACCCCCGAACATGTGGCTTCCGCCCCAGAATACCGCGCGCTCTTTGGCAACGGAACCCATGGCGCGCTGGCGCTCTATCGCCACGAACACAGTCATGAGCATTGCGATCATGATCATGATCACGCCCCTCAGATCGGCGCACACACAGATGAGGAGCAAAGCGCATGAGCCTGCTTGATGATTTTATGGTGCGCGCCATCCTTGCGGGCCTCGGCCTTGTGATCGCGGCGGCCCCTTTGGGCTGTTTCGTGGTCTGGCGGCGGATGGCCTATTTTGGCGACGCCACGGCCCACGCCGCCATTCTGGGCGTCGCCTTGGCGCTGGCATTCAACGTGTCGATTTTCGCCGGTGTTTTGGTGGTGGCCCTGATCATGGCCCTGGCGGTCTCAAGCCTGAATGGCCGCGGCTTTGCCATGGACACACTCCTGGGCGTGATGGCGCATAGTTCCTTGGCCTTTGGCCTTGTTGCCGTGTCCTTTGTCCATGGCGTGCGGGTCGATTTGATGGCCTATCTGTTTGGCGATATTTTGGCCGTGGGGCGGAGCGATTTGGCGGTGATCTGGGTCGGGGCCGCTTTGGTCAGCGGGCTTTTGTATTGGCGTTGGTCGGCACTTTTGACCGCAACGCTGAACCCCGATCTGGCGATGGCCTCCGGCGTCTCGCCCAAACGTGAACAATTGATCCTGTCTCTGGCGCTCGCGCTAGTGGTTGCGGTGGCAATCAAAGTGGTCGGCACCCTGTTGATTGCCGCCATGTTGTTGATCCCGGCCGCCGCCGCCCGCCCTTTCGCGCGCACCCCCGAACGCATGGCGGTGATCGCCATGGTGATCGGCGGCATCGCGATTTTTGGCGGGATCGAAGGGGCCTTTGCCTTTGATACACCAACAGGGCCGACTATCGTTTGCGTGGCGGCCCTGTTGTTTGTCTTGGCAAATCTGGTGCGTGTCTTGCGCACTTACTCCGCGAGATAGGTGGCCAAGGCCGCCTCTGTCCCCGCGTTATAAATCAGCGTCAGCCAACGGGTGAAGGCCTCAGCAAACCGGGGGGCCCCGCCCAGATCGCCATAAATATGGCGCATCGACAGCCAGACCGCCGGGTCAGATTTCGCCTTGACCGCCATGGCGGTGAGATCGGCCCAGAACGGATCATTCGCGGCGATCTCCGACCCGTCTTCGCGGGTGCCAAGGCAATAGCGCGCCCAGAGAGCGCTGACGAGGGCAAGGCCATTGACCGGGGTGCCCTTGGCCAAACCATCACGGATCGAGGGCACGATAAAGCCCGGATGCCTTGAGGAGCCGTCAAAGGCCACGCGCCGGCTGGTGTCGATGATTTTCGGGTTGGAAAACCGCGCTTTGATCAGATCGACATAGGCTTCGGGCGTGAATTCCGGCACCGCATGGACATGCGGCATGATCTCCTCGCGCTCGACTTTTTCAAACAGCGCCGAGATCAGCGGATGGGCCATACAGCCGGAAATCGTCTCGACAGACAGCAACTCTCCGGGGTCAGAAATCACCTGATGACCGCCATTGAGAATGCGGATTTTCATCGTCTCATAGGCATGAACATCCTCGGAAAACGTCGCCCCCGCACGGTCCCAATCCGGGCGTCCGGCGCAAAACGCATCTTCGATCACCCATTGGCGGAAATTTTCGTGGCTGACCGGCACAGCATCATCGACGCCAAACCCCTGCGCCAGTGCGATCTCCTTTGGTCCGGTCGCGGGCACGATGCAATCGACCATGGCATTCGGAAAGGTGCAGTGGGTGTTGATCCAATCCGCCAGCGCCGGGTCAGACAGGCGCGCCAATGAGACCACCGTTTGCCGCAGCACATGACCATTGCCTTGCAGGTTGTCACAGGATTGCCCGGTGAAAGGGCCAATCCCACGATCCCGGCGCAGCTTCAAAGCGGCGACCATCGCCCCAAAGGCCGTGCGCGGATGCCGCGGGTTGGCGGCGTCATGGACGATGTCGGGATGGCTGGCGTCAAAGCCCTTGGTTGCCGGGTCGATGAAATAGCCGCCCTCTGTGACCGTCAGCGCCACGATGCGAATGTCTGGCTGCGCCATGCGTTCGATCAAGGCGCCATTGCCCTCTTCAATTGGCACATAGTCGATCATCGCGCCAACCACCTCTGCCGACGATCCGTTCGGGTCCAGTTCGATCAGCGTGGTCAGGTAATCCTGCGCCGCCAATTTACGCCGCATATCTTCGTCATAGGGTCGCACGCCCGCGCCGACGATGGCCCAAGAATGCGCCAAGCCCTGTTGCATCAAACGATGCAGATACCACGACTGATGTGCGCGGTGAAAATTACCCAGACCGATATGGACAATCCCGGCCGACAGGCGCGCGCGATCATAGGTCGGGACCGTGATCGCATCTGGCAAAGTGGCAAGCGTTGCGTTTGAAAGTTTCTTCATCTGGACCTCAGCTCATCCATTGGCCGCCATCGACGTTATACGTCTGGGCGACAATGTAATCGGCCTCTTTCGAGGCGAGGAAAATCGCCATTCCGGTCAAATCAGAGGCCCGGCCCATACGTCCATAAGGCACCGCATCGCCGACCTCTTTTTTCTTTTGACCCAAAGGCTTGCCCTCATATTTGGCAAAGAATGCATCAACCCCGTCCCAATGCTCGCCGTCAACCACGCCGGGGGCGATGGCGTTGACGTTGATGCCATGGGAAATCAGGTTCAGCCCCGCCGATTGGGTCAGCGAAATCACCGCCGCTTTGGTGGCGCAATAGGTGGCGACAAGCGCCTCGCCGCGCCGACCTGCTTGCGACGCCATATTGATGATCTTGCCGCCTTTACCGCGCGCGATCATATGTTTGGCGACCGCCTGCATGGTGAACAACGTACCGCCAACATTGATGTCAAACAGCCTATGAAAATCGTCGCGGGTGATCTCGACCAAGGGCGCGGCAGAAAACAACGCGGCATTGTTGATCAGGATGTCGATCCCGCCCAGCGCCTCAGCTGCCTGCGCGACCGCCGTGTCAATGCTGCCTTGCGAAGCCACGTCCATTTCAACCGCCACGGCCCCCTGCCCTAACTCTGCGGCAGCCTCACGCGCGCGGGCGATGTTGATGTCCGCAATGGCAACACGCGCGCCCTCCGCCAGATAGGCCTTGGCGAATTCATAGCCGATGCCGCGCGCCGCCCCGGTGATCAGCGCGGTCTTTCCTGAAAGCCTGTTCATGCGATGCGAAGCCCCTGTGCGTCAAACCGATGCAGATGGGTCAAATCCGGCGTCAGATAAATCGTATCGCCATAATAAAGCGCCACTTCGCCCGACGCCCGCACGGTCAACGGATCATGGAACCCCTCAACCGTGACGTGGAAAAACGTATCCGACCCCAAATGTTCCGACACGCCGACGGTGCCCTTCCATGTGCCAGAGTCCGATGAAATCGCGATATGTTCCGGGCGGATACCGATGGTGGTGGCGTTGTGTTTCTCTGCCTCAAGCCCGGTCAAAAGGTTCATCTTGGGCGAGCCGATAAAGCCCGCCACAAAGACGTTGCGCGGGGTGCGGTACAGCTCCATCGGCGAGCCGACTTGTTCGATCCGCCCCGCTTGCAGCACGACGATTTTATCGGCCATGGTCATGGCTTCGACTTGGTCATGAGTGACGTAAACCATGGTTGTGGTCAGACGTTTGTGCAACTCAGAGATTTCCAGCCGCATCCCGACCCGCAGAGCAGCATCCAAGTTGGACAGCGGCTCATCAAACAAAAACGCATCCGGTTCGCGCACAATGGCGCGGCCGATGGCAACACGTTGGCGTTGACCACCGGACAATTGCCCCGGCCGACGGTCGAGATAATCGGTGAGATTGAGCGCCTTGGCCGCCGCTTCGATCCGGCGGTCCTGTTCGTCCTTTGGCATCCCGGCCATGCGCATCGGAAAGGCGATGTTTTTGCGCACCGACATATGCGGATAAAGCGCATAGCTTTGAAACACCATCGCCAGACCGCGTTTGGCCGGAGGCGTTTGCGTGGCGTTCTGACCGTTGATGCGGATCTCGCCGCCAGAGACATCTTCAAGCCCTGCGATCAGGCGCAAAAGCGTGGATTTGCCACAGCCGGAGGGCCCGACAAAGACCACAAATTCGCCGTCTTCAATCGTCAGATCCAGTGGCGGAATGACTTCGACATCGCCAAAGGCCTTGCTGACTTTATCAAGTGTAATGCGTCCCATATGTCCGCTCCTTCTGTCGATTTTACTTCACGGCACCAAAGGTGAGGCCGCGGACAAGTTGTTTTTGGCTGAACCAGCCCATGATCAGGATCGGCGCGATTGCCATGGTCGAGGCCGCCGAAAGTTTGGCGTAAAACAGGCCTTCTGGGCTTGAATAGCTGGCGATGAACGCGGTCAGGGGCGCGGCTTTGGCAGCCGTGAGATTGAGCGTCCAAAACGCCTCATTCCACGCGAGGATGATGTTCAAAAGCACCGTCGAGGCGATGCCCGGAATCGCCATGGGCGTGAGCACATAGAGGATTTCCGAACGCAAAGTCGCGCCGTCCATCCGTGCAGCTTCCAAGATTTCACCGGGGATTTCTTTGAAGTATGTGTAGAGCATCCAGACGATGATCGGCAGGTTGATCAGGGTCAGAACAATGACCAAACCAATCTGCGTGTCCAACAGGCCGAGGTTGCGGAAGATCAGATACATCGGCACCAAAACCCCCACTGGCGGCAACATTTTGGTGGAGAGCATCCACATCAAAATGTCTTTGGTCCGGCGCGACGGCACAAAGGCCATGGACCATGCAGCCGGGATGGCGATGACCAACCCCAACAGCGTGGAGCCACCGGACAAGACCACCGAGTTCCAGAAATGGCGGAAGTAGTTTGAGCGCTCTTGCACCGTGACGTAATTCTCCAAGGTCCAGTGGAAATTGAAGAAAATCGGCGGATCTGCGATGGCCTGTGCCTCGGTTTTGAACGAGGTCAGGATGGTCCAGAGGATCGGAAAGAAGATCGCGAGACCGACAGCCCATGCGAAAAATGTGGTGACGAGTTTGCGGTTGGTCGAAACAGAACGTGCCATGATCGCCTCCTTACGCGTCGAGGTTTTTGCCGATCATCCGCATCAGGAAGATCGCAACAATATTGGCGAGAATGATGGCAACGACGCCACCGGCGGAGCCTCCGCCCACATCGAATTGCAACAAAGACTGCATGTAGATGAGGTAGGTGAGGTTGGTCGACGCTGTGCCCGGACCGCCGTTGGTGGTCACAAGGATTTCGGCGAAAACCGAAAGCAAAAAGATGGTTTGGATCAGGATCACCACGGTGATTGCACGCGACAGATGCGGCAGCATGATGAACCAAAACCGTTTGATCCACGGCGCGCCGTCCATTTCTGAGGCTTCCAATTGCTCTTGGTCGAGCGACTGAAACGCAGTCAAAAGGATCAGCGTGGCGAAGGGCAACCATTGCCAGGACACGATGCCGATGATTGAGGCCAAGGGGGCTTGTGCGAGGAAATCAAACGGCTCAAGCCCGAAGAATTTGAACAGATGCGCGAACAGCCCATTCACCGGGTTCATGAACATGTTTTTCCACACCAGGGCGGAGACGGTCGGCATCACGAAAAACGGCGCGATGACCAGAATGCGGACAATGCCCTGACCGAAAAACGGCTGATCGAGCAACAGCGCCAAAAACACACCACCAATCACCGTGACCAAAAGCACGCCACACACCAAAAGGATCGTGTTGGTGAGCGCTGCAAAAAACGCGGGGTCCGTGAGGAAGTATTTGTAATTGGTCAGCCCGGTGAATTCCTCCATGCCCGGCATCAACAGGTTGTAGCGCAGGAAGGAGAAATAGAGCGTCATGGAGAGCGGGATCAGCATCCACCCGAGCAGCAAGATCACTGCGGGGGAGATCATAATCCGGGCGCTGGCGCGAGAATGTTTCGTGGCCATGGGGTGCCTCGGTGTCTGCGTGAGGGAAATGGACGGGCCGGGGCTTGAGGAACCGGCCCGTCACTGGGAGAAGCGTAAAGCGGGCGCGGTTACTTGATGTAACCGGCTTTCATCATTTCGCGTTCTGTGAGTTTTTGAGCGTTATCAAGCGCTTGTTCTGCTGACATTTGCCCAGCCAATGCGGCGGAGAACTGTTGCCCCACAGCGGTGCCGAGGCCCTGGAATTCGGGGATGGCGACGAATTGCACACCCACATAAGGCACCTCATCCACGGTCGGATGTTGCGGATCGGCGGAGAGAATGCTTTCCAGCGTCATTTTCGCGAAAGGCACTTTCTGGTACTCTTCGTTCATGTAAAGCGACTGACGCGTGCCCGGAGGAACGTTGGCCCAGCCTTCTTTAGACGCAACCAGAGCAGTGTACTCTTTCGAGGTGGCCCATTCGACAAAGGCTTTCGCCGCATCGACTTTTTGGGTGCCCGCCGGGATACCGAGGTTCCACGCCCAGAGCCAGTTGCCGCGTTTGCCAAGCCCGTTGTCGGGGGCAAGTGCGAAACCAACGCTGTCCGCAACCGAGGAGTCGTTCGGGTTGGTCACGAAAGAGGCCGCAACCGTGGCATCAATCCACATGCCGCATTTGCCGGTTTGGAACAACGAGAGGTTCTCGTTAAACCCATTGCCGGATGCGCCCGGAGGGCCGTAGTTGTTCATCAGGTCAAGGTAGAAGTTGAGCGTGGCTTTCCACTCTTCCGAGTCGAATTGCGGTTTCCAATCCATGTCAAACCACTTGGCGCCAAACGAGTTGGACATGGCGGTCAGGAAGGCCATGTTTTCACCCCAGCCCGCTTTGCCACGCAGACAGATACCGTAAACTTCGCCCTCTTTGTCAGTCATCGCGGCCGCAGCCTCTTTGATGAAATCCCAAGTCGGGGCTTCGGGCATGGTCAGACCGGCTTTTTCCATCAGGTCGGTACGATACATCACCATCGAGCTTTCCCCGTAGAACGGTGCGGCATAAAGTTCGCCATCCACAGTCAGACCATCGCGGATCGCAGGCAAAATGTCGTCAATGTCGTAGCTGTCCGGCAGATCATTGAGCGACACGAGCCAGCCACGTTCGCCCCAGATCGGAACCTCATAGGTGCCGATGGTCATCACGTCGAATTGGCCGCCTTTGGTGGCAACATCTTGGGTCACGCGCTGACGCAGCACGTTTTCCTCAAGGGTCACCCATTCAACCTCAATATCCGGATGTTTGGCGTAAAAATCATCCATCAGACCCTGCATTCGGATCATGTCGCCGTTGTTCACGGTGGCGACTGTGATGGTCTCGGCAGAAGCGCCCGCTGCCAACGCAGCAAGAGCACACGCCCCCATGAGGGTGCGGAATGTGGTATTCATGGTATCCTCCCTTACGATTTGAGCATTTGCTCATTTCATGGACCAATGCTCACTCATAAACATGGATTCTGTCAAGAGCGATTAAACAAAAGCCCTTTGGAAGGTGTTTCTTATTGAGATATGAGAGCCTTAGCTGTCCACTCATCGGTGAACAATCCGTCGATCAATCCACCTCGCAGTGCAGCATTCAGCGCCGCAAGCTTACTCGCGCCCGCGCCAATGCAATAAACTGGCATGTCTCCTTCGGGCACACGCACCCCCACCATGCGGTCATTGACGGGGTGATCAAGGTATCGGCCCTCAACGTCAAAAATGTGACCGCAGATCTCGCCAACGCCTCCAGACGCGCGCAAAGCGGTCAGTTCATCGGCGGTCAGAAACCCGTCCACATAAAGCGGCGCGTCATCCCCCATTTGACCAATCCCGACAATCGCAAGATCGGCAGATTTCGCCAATTCGCGCGAAGCCGCGACATGTGGCAGAGAGCGATACAGGTTCAGTTCAACATCATCGCGCGCCGCAACGGGCACCGACATCGGATAATGGCGGGCCTGAATCTTTTCGGCAAACCGCATGATCACCTCGTAAAACGAGGCCGAACTGTCGGGCGCAACATTGCCAATCAGAGACACAAGTTTGTGGCGCGAGCCATCGACCGCGCGCAATTGATCAACCACAGTTTTAAGCGTCCGCCCGGTGCCCAAGGCAAAAACTTTCGGCTCCTCAGAGGAAAACAGCCGCTCCAACACCGGAGCGACGAAAGGCGCGAGGCCCTGAAGCGGATCGACCCCGGCGCCAAGCCCCGGCGACACCCAGGCCGCAGTCAGGCCAAACCGCGCCTTCAAGGCCCGTTCCAATTCGAGGCATTCGGCAATTGGGTGTTCGATGCGTACCCGGATCAACCCCTCAGAAGAGGCCCGCGCCACAAGCCGCTGCGCCCTTTGCCGCGAAATGCCAAGCTCCTGCGCGATCTGATCTTGGGTCAGCCCGCCAACAAAGGACAACCATGCCGCGCGCGCTGCCAAATCGCGCGGCGAGATGTCAGTATCGTCGACATTGCCCTTAGGTTTAGCCTGCGTCATGGTCGGACATGTCCTTCATAAGATCTTCGGCAGAATGAAAAAAGTCGCCATAGGATACAAATATACGATGGGCCAGCGAAGGTGCGGACGCTTCAAGATCCAGTCCCATCAGGTGACTTCCGCCAACAAACCGCCACACGGTCATCCCCGCCGAAAGCCCGGCCTGAACCCCCGCCAAGGAATCCTCGATCACCAAACAGCGCTCGGGTGCGACCCCGTTTTTCTGAGCCGCCAAAAGGAACATATCCGGGGCGGGCTTTCCGCGCGACACTTCTTTGGACGTCGTGGTACGGCCCTCAAACAGATCGGTCAACCCCACCATCGACAGCGATTGTGCCAGCCGCGGCGGGCTTGAACTGGTCGCCAATGCATAAGGCACGCGCAGCCGTTCGATCACCTCACGCACCCCCGGCATGATTTTCAAATCCGCCTCAAACGCCGCCATTAAGCGGGCACGATACTCGGCCTCAAACCCATCGGGCAAGACAATACCAAATTCCTTTTGGATTTGATCCAGAACCACGGGATAGCTGCGACCAAGGAAATGCTGGGCAACATAGGCGGTGTCGATGCTCACGCCATAGCCCTTGAGTTCTGAGATCAACATCCGCGCGGAAATGACTTCGCTGTCAATCAACACGCCGTCGCAATCAAAGATCACCAGATCAAACATGTCGCCCCCTTCTTCCAGCCTCTCAGCCCAACACAGGGTAGCGAGGCGGGTGCGCGGAGACAATTGCAAACCGACTTTCAACCCAGTTCCATCGTCGCGATACCATACAGCGTCTGCGCCGCGAGGGGATTGGGTGGCATACCGCGATACATGCGCGCAGTCTCAAACGTCGCTTCAAAGCCTTGGGCGATGAGTGCCTGTCGAAAATCCTGTTGCAGATCAGGGACATCGACGATGGCATATGAGGCCCCCAAGGCCTGTGACGCACCGCTCATCAATGCCAACGCTGTCTCTTGATCCGGGGCAATCACCGGCCCGATCTTGCAGCCGTGGTGACACAAACGCGCCGTGGCAAAGCCGGTGATCTGACCGTCGGCCTCGCAAACAAAGCTCTGCCGCGTCTCGGTTCCCAGAAGCCATCCAGACAGGAAACGCGGGCGCATATAGCCATTGGCCAGCCGATCCAGAGTGGCAATCGCGGCAAGATCATCCTGCGCCGTGGGACGCAAGCCGGGTTTGATCAGATCAGGCACTCCACCCTCAAACCGTGCCGTTGCGCCGGTTTTGACAAAGCCGGATTTGGCATAATTGGCTTCTTGCGTGGCCACCCCATCAAGCCCAACCGTGCGTGTTCCCGCGTGTTTCAACGCCTCTGTCCAAAGCGCATAGCCAATCCCGCGCCCCCTGAATGCAGGTTGGCACAGATAGAGACCCAGAAAGGCAAAATCCGCATCGTGATTGACCACAGAAATCGCCGCGACGATTTGATCGTTGACCTCTGCCACAAAAAAACCGTCCTGATCCGCAGCCCAAAACGCCGATGCATCATCAAGGCCGGGGTTCCACCCCTCAGCACACGCCCAGTCCAGGACGCGCACCAAATCCCGCGGCAGCGCTAAGCGCAGCTTCATTTCAACGCGTCTTTGAGGGATTTCGCGACGGAGGGTTGATCGCGCAAATCGAGTGAGGTCAAAAGATCGACCAGATGGTGTTTCATCAATTCCTCCGCCGCGTCAGGATCATTGCGCCCAAACGCCTTGATCAGCGCATCATGGGCGTGGCTTTCGCAAAGTGCTGTGCGGCGTTGCCAATACAGCGCGATGATCAGCGAGGAGCGCGCCACCAATTGGGCGATGAAATCAGCGATGGTCGTCTGATCGGCGATCCGGGCGATTTCAATGTGAAACATCCCCGACAGATGCAGCGCCCGCCCCGTGTCACCCGCACGCAGCGCCGCGTGTTCGGCATCTATATGCTTTTGCAAGACCTTTACATCGGTCGCTTTGGCCCGTTCTGCGGCGGACCGTGCGGTACGCGGTTCCAAAAGTGCGCGGGCTTCAAACACCTCGCGCGCCTCGCGCACGGAAGGCTGCGCGACAAAGGCACCGCGATTGCGTTTGAGTTCCACAAGGCGTTCATGGGCAAGCTGTTGCAACGCGGCACGCACAACCGTGCGACTGACGCCGTAAATCTCGCCCACCTCATCTTCGTTCAGCTTCATACCCGGCGAAAGGCGGTGTTCGTGAATGGCCGTCGCCAGACTGTCCGCAACTTTGCCACTGCCGCTGCCACCGCCGCTGTGCTCCACCATAACCTGCATCACCAATATCCTTCGTGTCTTTTGTGTTTGGAGCTTTTCGCCGTGCGACCTGATTCTCAAGCCCGTTGATTGAATTATATCGTCCACAAGATTGTATACGAATTTGGCGCATAATTAATGCACCTTTATGTACAGAGCGCCCAATCCATGGGCATTTGATGTGCGCACCCGCTGCAACTGCGAAAAAATCTTCTGCCCTGCACAAAACTGGACAAGCGTGAAGATCATCGACCCTCAAAGGATGGATAGCTCATGCGCTCTGGCAAAGATCTTGAACTCGTCACTCTGACAAAGCGCTATGGCACCACTGTCGCCGTTGATCGCATCAATTATGTCTTTGAGAATGGCAGCTATGTCTGCCTTCTCGGACCATCAGGGTGCGGTAAATCCACGACGCTGCGAATGATCGCGGGGCATGAAAGCGTCTCTGACGGGTCTATCCTGTTGGACGGGTTCGATATTTCTCATCTCCCCCCCGCCAAACGCGGCACCGCGATGATGTTTCAAAACTACGCGCTGTTCCCGCATTTGAACGTGCGTGACAACGTGGCCTTCTCGCTGCGGATGAAAGGTATTGATAAGCCCGAGCGCCACAAGGCCGCCAATGAGATGTTGGACCTGGTGCACATGACCGCCTTTGCCGACCGCCTTCCGGCGCAGCTTTCGGGCGGCCAACAGCAACGTGTCGCTTTGGCGCGGGCTTTGGTGACCAAGCCGCGGGTGTTGTTGCTCGACGAACCGCTCTCCGCCCTTGATCCGTTTTTGCGCATCAAAGTACGGGCCGAATTGAAACGCATTCAGCGCGAGCTGGGCATCACCTTTTTACACGTCACCCATGGTCAGGACGAAGCGCTGGCGCTGGCCGATGAGATCGTGGTGATGAACAATGCGGTGATCGAACAGGCCGGGCCTGCGCGCAGCGTGTGGAACGGCCCGCGCACCGAATTTGTCGCCCGATTCATGGGCGGGCATAATGTGATTTCGCTCGATGGCGCCAAGGTGGCCCTACGCGCCGATGAGGTGACATTGGGTGAAGCCGGACTGGCCGCCACGGTGACCTCGGTTGAATATCAGGGCGCACATGTGGCGATGACCTCGATGACCGACGCGGGCGAAGAGGTTTTGGCCCTCGTGCCCGAAGAGCAATTTTTTCAAACCCCGAAAAATCCGGGCGATGCCGTGCGGCTTGCCTGGGACGAGGGGCGGGTTCACCGCCTCCAAACCTAAACCCCATCAAAACCTCTCCAACAAGGGAAGATTGTCATGTCTAAAATGCGTTATTCGCGCCGCGCGGTGCTTAAGGGCGGAGCAGCAGTGGCCGCCGCCTCTGCACTCCCCGCGCCCATGGTCTGGGCACAGGAAATCAAGGATATCACCCTGCGCCAATTCGGCACCGGCGTGTCCAACCTCAATGAAGTTGGGCAAAAAGTGAAAGAAGACCTGGGCTTCACGCTTGAGATGACCGCGCTTGATTCCGATTCCGTGACCCAACGCGCCGCAACCCAACCGGACAGCTTTGACATTGCCGATATCGAATATTGGATTTGTAAAAAGGTCTGGCCGACGGGCAATCTTCAAGCCATGGACACGTCCAAAATCAAGAATTACGACAAGATCGTCGGCATTTTCAAATCCGGCAAACTGACCCCCGAAAGCGTGATCGCCCAAGGCACCGCGCCCTCCACCGTGGGCTTTGTCGAAGGTCCGGGCGCAACCGCTTTTGCCACCGAAGAAACGGGTTGGATGACCCTCATTCCGACGATCTATAATGCCGATACGCTGGGCATTCGCCCCGACCTGATCGGTCGTCCGATCGACACATGGGCCGAGCTTTTGAACCCGGAATTCAAAGGCAAAGCCTCGATCCTCGACATCTCCTCGATCGGGATCATGGACATGGCGATGGTCTGTGAAGCGATGGGTGAAATCCAATATGCCGACAAAGGCAACATGACCAAAGACGAGATCGACAAGACATTTTCGATCTTCACCGAAGCCAAGAAAGCCGGCCAGTTCCGCGCATTTTGGAAGACCTTTGACGAGTCGGTGAACCTGATGGCCTCTGGCGAGGTTGTGATCCAATCCATGTGGTCGCCTGCAATCACAGCCGTGAAATCGCGCGGCATCGACTGTGTGTATCAACCGCTCAAAGAGGGCTATCGCTCTTGGGGTGGCGGTATTGGGCTTTCGAAATCGCTCACGGGCATGGCCCTGGATGCGGCTTATGACTACATCAACTGGTATCTCGATGGCTGGGTCGGCGGGTTCCTGATGCGCCAGGGCTATTACTCCGCCGTGCCTGAGACCTCGAAAGACTATATGTCCGAAAATGAATGGGGCTATTGGTTTGAAGGCAAACCGGCCACAGGCGACATCACCTCGCCGTTTGGCGACGTGTTGGCCAAAGCGGGCGAGACCCGCGATGGTGGGTCTTTCTACGACCGGATGGGGTCCGTCGCCTGTTGGAACGCGGTCATGGATGAGAACCAGTACATGGTTCGCAAATGGAACGAATTCATCGCCTCCTAACATGAGGGGGCGCTGCCCCCTCCGGTGCGGCCCCACGGGGCCGCACCTTCCTCCCCCGGGATATTTTCAGACAAAAGAAACGCGTGGGCCGGGCCCGGTGTTGAGCGAGGACAGATGTTGAAAAATCGTCACATCCAAGGTTGGCTACAGGCCTCTCCCCTGACGCTTGTCCTTATTGGATTCTTGATCTTGCCGATCATCACCATCGTGGTGGTGAGCTTTTGGCAAGCCACGGAATTTTCAATCATCCCGGCATTTTCATTAGAGAATTACGAATTTCTGTTTGGCTCTCATGTGACCTACAAAGTGTTTTATGCCACGTTGAAATATGCGGCGATCACATGGGCGCTCACACTTTTGATCGGCTTTACAGTCGCCTATTATCTGGCCTTTCACATCCGCAGCCAGACCATGCAGATCGCGCTGTTTTTGCTGTGCACGATCCCGTTTTGGACCTCGAATATCATCCGCATGATTTCATGGATTCCCTTCCTTGGCCGCAATGGCATCGCCAATTCAGCGCTGCAATCCTGGGGCGTGGTTGATCAGCCGCTTGAGTGGCTTTTATATTCGGATTTCTCGGTGATCCTGGCCTTTGTCCATCTCTACACCCTGTTCATGGTGGTGCCGATTTTCAACACGATGACGCGGATTGACCACAGCTTGATCGAGGCGGCGCGCGACAATGGCGCAAGCGGATTTCAGACGCTTTGGCATGTGATTGTGCCGCTGACCAAGCCGGGAATCATGATTGGCACCATCTTTGTGCTGACGCTTGTCATGGGCGATTTCATCACCGTACGCTTCATGTCGGGATCGCAAAAAGCCAATGTCGGCCGGTTGATTTCCAATGACATCGCGCTGTTGCAATACCCCTCTGCCGCCGCCACCGCCGTCATCCTGTTGATCACTGTGTTGATCGTGATTGGCATCCTGTTGCGCTTTGTCGATATTCGGAAGGAACTTTGATCATGGAAAAACGGCCCGGTTCCTTCTATGTCCTCAGCGCGGTCTTCGCCCTTTTCATCCTGTTCCTTTATGGCCCAACCCTGACCATTGGCATCCTGTCGTTTCAGGGGCCGACCGGGGGGTTGACCTTTCCGATGCGCGGTCTGTCGCTGCATTGGTTCCGCGATCTGTTTGAACAACAGGCGGTGGGCGATATTTGGGGCGCTTTCCGACGCTCTCTCGCGCTGGGGTTGATGGTCATGGTGACGACTGTCGTCGTCTCCATCATGGGCGGTTTTGCCTTTCGCAAACGGTTCTATGGCTCTGGTATTTTGTTTTACCTGATCATCGCTTCGCTGGTGATCCCGTCGATCCTGATCTCGCTTGGCGTCGGTCTGATCTTTAGCCAGCTTGGGTTTAAAATCCATTGGGCCACCTCGGGTTTCGGCTCGCAACTGACATGGACGCTGCCCTTTGGGTTGTTGATCATGTTTGCCGTGTTCAACCGCTTTGACAAATCCTTTGAAGAGGCCGCGCGCGATCAAGGCGCCTCGCCATGGCAAACGGTGCGCTACGTCGTTTTGCCGATCATCGCGCCCTCTCTCATTGGCGTGGGTCTGTTTGGGTTTACCCTGTCCTATGACGAATTCGCCCGCACTTTGTTGACGGCGGGGTCGTACAACACGCTGCCACTGGAAATCTTTGGCATGACCACCAATGTGACCACGCCGGTGATCTACGCGCTTGGCACCATGACCACGCTGTTTTCGCTTTTGATCATCGGCGCGTTTCTTTTGACCGTGTGGATTTTGGGCAAACGCCGCGCGCGGCTTGGGTCCGATGCGGGCAAAGGGGTCTAAAGTGAAGATCCTTTTTCTCAATCCGAATTCCTCCGCCCATATGACGCAGAGTGTTGTGGCGACCGCGCGCGCGCTTTTGCCTGAGGCGGAGATTTTAGGCTGGACCAACGCGGACGGCCCCGCCGCCATTCAAGGTCCTGAAGATGGTGCGGCGGCGATCCCTGGCCTGATGGCATTGTTGCCGAAAGCGCGGGAAGAGGGTGTTGAAGCCATCGTCATCGCCTGTTTCGATGACACGGGATTGGAGGCCCTGCGTGCGGCGGCGCATTGTCCGGTGATCGGGATCGGCGAAGCGGCCTATCATTTTGCCCTGCTCAAAGGCCAAACTTACGGCGTGGTGACGACTCTTGGCGTCTCTGTCCCGGTGATTGAGGGCAATATCCGCCGTCACGGGTTTGAGGCCGCCTGTCTCGCGGTTTCGGCCAGCGGCATTGCGGTTTTGGAGGTCGAAGAGGGCCGCCCCGAGGTCTTGGATCACCTCACAAACGAGATCAAAGCCATGGGCGCGCGTGGGGCACAGACGGTGATTTTAGGATGCGCGGGCATGTCCACGCATCACGGCACTTTGACGAAACGCTCAGGCGTGGTTCTGATCGACGGGGTCCGGGCGGCCACGCTTTTGGCGCAGGCTTTGGTGGTGGACCAGCACTCAGTGTGATTTGATCCACGCGGCGTTGCTTTGCGCCAAAAGCGCCTCACCCGGCACCACAGGGCAAACCACCGGACGCGCCGCAATGCGCGTGGCCTCTTCTGACACGACCCCCAACATGCGCAAAATCGCCGCGACAAAGGCCGGAACATCGACCTCTTCACCCGCCAGGATCCGGCGCAACAGCGCGAGCGTTCCGACCTCCAAGAGGTCGGTCACCATTGCCTCGGGCATCGGGCAAAAGTCACCCGCCATGATTGAGTCGCGCACGAAACAGGGCGCGACCTCATCCAAGACCTGACCAAACCCATAGGCATGTCGGCCGATCCGCGCCGTGAATTCGAGGAAAAGCGGATGCGCACGGGCCAGTTCGACAAAGGCTTTGACGCCATAGGCCAGCCGTTCCGCCGGGGGCAAATCCTCATCAATCGCATCAAAAATCAGCGAAACGATTTCCCGCGCGAGGGCCCGTTTGGCCGCAACCAAGACATCATCAATCGTGTCGAAATAGTTGTAAAACGTGCCGCGCGACACGCCCGCGCGGCGCACGACATGATCAATCACTGTGCCATTTACCCCACGGTCGGCAAAGACCATGGTGCCCGCTTCGACCAGACGATCATAGGTGCGCTGACGGCGCTCCTGTCCGATCCGGGTGCGGTAATCGACGGGTTCTGTTTGACGGATCTCTTCGGTCACGTCGCCTCCTTCGCCTCCGGTTTGACCCGGAACACAAGACAATAGAGCGCCGGCGCAAAGAGCAATGTGATCAATGTCCCGGCGATAATCCCACCCATCATCGCAAAGGCCATCGGCCCCCAAAACACCTGACGCGAAATCGGGATCAAGGCCAAAGAGGCCGCTGCTGCAGTCAACAGGATTGGACGCGCCCGGCTGTCAGAGGCCTCAAACACGGCGTGCCAACGCGACTTGCCTTCGCGGCGCAAATCTTCGATGGCTTGAATGAGGATGATCGAATTTCGGATCAAAATGCCGACAAGGGCGAGCACCCCGAGCAGGGCGACAAATCCCATTGGCGCACTGGCGCTCAAAAGTGCCGCAACAACACCGATCAGCCCCAATGGCGCGACCGCGATAACGACGAACATCAGTCGGAAACTTTGGACCTGAATCATCGTCAGCGTCAGCATGATCAACACCATAATCGGCATGACGGCGGCAATTGGACCCTGACTTTCGGCGCTGCTTTCAACCGTACCGCCAACCTCGACCGTATAGCCGCGTGGCAGGGTTTGTTCAAAGCTGGCAATCGCCGGTTTGAGCGCATTGACCAAGGTTGCCGGCAAATCATCAGAGGCAATCGCCGCCTTCACGGTGATCACGGGCGCGCGGTCCTCTTGTCGGATCAGCGGTTGTTCGGTCACCCAATCCAATGTCGCAATCGAGGACAGTGGAATGGACACGCCTTGCGCATTGGCAAATTGCAGATTTTCCAGAGCAGTCAAGGTTTTGCGATCTTCCTCGGCGCCGCGAATTTCAACATCAATCAATGTGCGCGCATCGCGGATTTGGGTCACTGTGGAGCCCTCAAACAGGCTCGACATCACGCCCGCCACATCCGATTGGGTCAACCCAAGCTGACGCAACCGCGCCTGATCCAGATCGACGCGCACCACACGGCTTGGCTCATTCCAATCAAGCGAAATCGCGTTCAACCGCTCCTCTTTCGACAGGACAGCGGCAAGTTCACGTGCGTGGTCACGCAATTCAGCGTAATCAGGACCGGAAATCCGGTATTGCACGGGCTTGCCAACCGGCGGCCCAAGCTCAAAGGTTTTGGGATAGAATTCGACGCCAAGCCGGGCCTCGGAATAGGTCCGTACTTTGGCCAAAAGGCGATCACGCGCGTCAAGGTCGGTCGTCAGGATCAAGAGCTGACCAATGTTTGGCCCAGGCGTCAACGCCTCCAAGGTCAAAACAACCCGTGGCGCACCATTGCCAATATAGGTCGTCCAAAACTCGACCTCCTCCTGAGCGCTCAGCCATGTTTCAAACTGTGCAATCTCGGCATCGGTTGCATAAATACTGGCGTTTTGGCGCAGAGTCACATCGACCAAAACCTCTGGGCGATCCGAGCTTGGGAAAAACTGTTGTTCGACCTTGCTCATGCCGACCACAGCCAGTGCGAAAGCCGCAAATGTGATGACCACCGTCAAAAGGCGAAACCGCATCGCAAGCCGCAACAGATGATGGAACCGACGACGCAACCATCCCGGTTCGCCATGCACATGTTTCCACTGTTTCGGCAAAAAAGTCGCCCCCAACACCGGTGCAAACAACACGGCGACAATCCAGCTCAGGACCAACGAAATGGCAATCACATAGAACAAGGTGATGGTGTATTCACCGGCATTACTGCTGTTGAGACCGATGGGGATAAAACCAGCGGTGGTGATTAACGTGCCCGTCAACATCGGCCAGGCGATCGATGTCCAGGCATAGGCAGCCGCCTTGTGACGGCTTTCACCCAGTTCGAGACGCGAGATCATCGTTTCAATCGCGATCATGGCGTCATCCACCAAAAGGCCCAGCGCGATGATCAAAGCACCCAGCGAAATCCGCTGAAGCGTGATACCCAAAACCTCCATGAACACAAAGGTCAGAGCCAAAACCAAGGGGATCGTCAGGCTGACGACAAACCCCGCGCGCACACCGAGAGACACGAAACTGACGGCAAGCACGATCACCACCGCCTCGATCAGCGCTTTCACGAAATGGCCCACCGACTCCTCAACCACTTTCGGCTGGTCGGCGACATGGTGGACATTGATACCCACGGGCAATGTCGTTGTGAGTTCGGCCATGGTCTCATCCAAAGCCGCACCAAAATCGAGCACATTGCCGCCTTCGCGCATCCCGATTTTCAGACCGATTGCGGGCGCGCCATTGTAACGAAACAATTCGGACGGCGGATCATCGTAGCCCGAGGTCACATTGGCCACATCGGCCAGCGTGAAAAAAATATCGCCCGAGCGCAGCGGCGCATTGGCGAGGGCGTCTACACTGTCAAATTGCCCGGTGACCCGCAGCAAGATGTTTTCATCGTCGGTGCTGATCATCCCCGATGGGACAATCTGGTTTTGCGCCGCAAGAGAGCCCAAAACGGTTTGTCCATCCAGACCGAAAGCGGCCAAACGACGGGCGGAAAATTCGATATGGATGACCTGATCGCGGGTGCCGAACACTTCGACTTTACCAGCATCATCAAGACTTTGAACCACATCGCGGACGTCTTCGACATACTCTTTGACCTCCTCGGGCGCATAGCCATCCGAGGTAAAGGCATAGACCGTTCCAAACACATCCCCAAAGTCATCATTGTAGGCAAAGCCTTGAAATTCCTGTGGGAACTGGCTTCGGATATCCGACATCATTTGCCGCACGCGGGTCCAGGACGGACGCACTTCGGAGGCGGGAACATTGTCGCGCAGATCAACATAGACCATTGCGATCCCCGGATAGGTCACCGAGCGTGTGCCATCAAGGGTCGCGAGTTCTTGCAGTTTGCGTTCAATGCGATCAGTCACCTGCGTCACGGTTTCCTCGGCGGTGGCCCCCGGCAAACTCGCGGTCACCACCATGGTGCGGATGGTAAAAGACGGGTCCTCTTCGCGCCCAAGCCTCATGTAGCTAAGCGATCCGGCGACCACAGCAATGATCATCATGAACCAGATAAAGGAGCGGTGCCCCAGTGCCCAATCCGACAGGTTGAACCCCTTCATTCGAGCCGCTCCCCAACTTTTTGTCCGTCTTCAAACGCATGTACACCGCGCACGACGATTTCATCATTCTCAGAAAGCCCTGCGGAAATCACCACCCGGTCGCCCACAATGGCGCCCAGCGTCACAGGCACAAATTTCGCCACACGATCTGGCGTGACGCGCCAAACGCCAGGCCTGTCTTGCGTCCCCGCAATGGCGCTTATGGGCAGGGTCATAGCAGGGTCCGCACCACGATTATAGGCCGCGGTAATCAAGGTGCCGATACGGTAATCCTCAGGCGGAGCAATCAACATAAGCTGCAATCTCCGTGTCTCAAGACTGGTATCGGCGACGGGTTCAATCACGCTCAGCCGTGCCGTCACCGGGGCAACACCCCCCGAGCGGTGACGCACCACAAATCCCGCACCTTCCGGCATGATCGCGGCGACAGAGGCGGGCACATCAATGATCGCCTCGCGCCCCAAAGGATCGGCAATCTCCATCACACTCACGCCAGGGCTAACAAGCGTGCCGGGATCGACTGAGGTGGACAGGACAATCCCATCCCGTGGCGCGACAAGACTACCATAGCGGGCCGCCTCCGTGGTTTGGGCCAGATCGGCACGCACGCTTTCGAGTTTGGCCGCCGTGGCATCGCGATTGGCGCGCGCGGCTTCGAGTTGGGCGGTGGTGGCCACATTGCGCGCCACAAGCGCCGAAACACGTTCATATTGGGTCTGCGCAAATTCGGCCTGCGCCTGTACGCCCGACACGGCGGCTTCGGCCACGGCAACATCTTGCGCCAATGTGATTTGATCTAAGGTTGCAAGCACCTGCCCTTTGGTCACGCGATCCCCGGCGGCAACATTGAGCGTCGCCAAACGGCCGCTGGTTTGGAACGCCAAAGCGGATACATCCTGACCGCGGATCACCCCGGAGTATTGACGTTTGACCACCGGATCGGTTGACACAAATTCGGAAATCACCGGGCGCAGCGCCGGAGTTTCACCCATATCGGACTGAGCCAACCCCACTTGTCCCAGGCCCGAAAAAACAAGCATCACAGCCAAGAGCCGCATCGGTTTGATCATTGCATCGTCTCCCCTGCGACCACCGGGCGGCCGTCGAACAACATTTGTGACCCCGCCCCAACCACGAGATCCCCCTCGACAAGGCCCTCCGTGAGTTCAACGGTCTTATCGTTATAAGAACCCACCCGCACAGATTTGAGTGACACGGTAGAGGTCGCAGGATCGACCACCCAAACGGCAGGGCCTTTGGAATCCGCCGTCAACGCGCTCCACGGCAAAACAATGCGTTGGTCGATTTCGATCGTGGCGCGACCTGAGATCGACGTGCCGATCGGGATGTGCATCGACATCTCTTCGGGAATGTCCGCATGGATTTCGACCGTTCCGGTGGAGGTCAAAACCGGCAAGACTTCGGTGATCGTCGATGGAAATGGTGCCTCTGTGCCGCCGGGATCAAGCTCGACCTCATGGTTGAGAATTTTCGAAAGTCCCGCCGCATCAGGGGCCAAAAACACCGCTTGTTTTTTACCCTTCAACGCGAGGGTGGCGACAGGAGCGCCGGCGGAAACGATCTCGCCCAGATCGACATATTTTTCGATCACGGTCACGTCCTCTTCGGCACGAATCTCTGTATCGTCAAGCGCTTGTTCGGCGGTTTCCAACATGGCACGGGCCTGATCTCGACTGGCCTGCGCCGCCAGAAAGGCCTGCTGCGCCTCATCATATTGCGCCTGCGTGCCCACGCCGCGCGCCAAAAGCGTATCCATTCGGGCGCGGGCTTGTTCGGCCTGAACCCATGCGGCTTCGGCAGCATTCAAATTGGCCCGGGCCGCATCAAGTGCGGCGGAAATATTGGTCGCATCAATGCGTGCAATCACTTCGCCGGCTCTCAATTGGCGCCCGACCTCGGCATCCAGATAGTCGATCTGACCGCCTCTGCGAAAGGCGGCCGGAAAGCTGTCTTTCGCCTCGACAGCGCCAACAACCTTGATCTCATGAACGACTGTTGCGCTTTTGGCGGAAATAATTTCGACCGCCAAAGGCACTTCGGCCAAAATTTGCATCGGGGTTAGGGTGAGCCAGATCAGACCCAAGAGCATTGGAACTTTCATGAATATCCCTGACATATCGAAAAGCTAAGCCTCTCACTTAGCCGAATTGACAGTTTTGTCAAATCTAACTTTACGGTTCGTACAGATTCCCTGATTTTCGGCCATATTGGTGTAGTCTTCCTGAAGACCGAAGATATGTCGCGTGTTTTTTCTGCACATATTTTGGAGTCTAAAATTTTGCATCCATAACTTGCATCCATAAGTTGACAAAAAGACTAAGATTAATTTATCCTCCCAGAGATCGCGCCGTCCGGCGCCTTGAACCGCGACATCCAATGGCACGCCATGGCGCAAAGCCCAGCCAGTCTTGGTGTTTCAATTACTGACACACCATCCGCCTCCCTCAGAGGGGCGACAGGCCCTTGGCCTGGAATACGGACATGACAAAAGGCAAGCCAATGACCCTACATGTAACGAAAATGGAAGCGGCCGAGACGCCGCTTCCCCCGATTGATGCCCGCAGTCTGATTTCAGACGGCTCAACCCGACAGATCATCCTTGATGGTCAAATCTACACCCTGCGGATCACCCGCGCGCAAAAATTGATCCTGACCAAATGAAGGCCGTTCAGCCTATAAAGTGTTTCGGATTTAAGTTGAGTCACGACTTAAATCCGAAACACGCGGAACTTAACTTAGGGAGTGGGCGTTTTCGAAACAAACGCATTACGTACGATTATCGCGAAACGCTTTAGCGATAGGTGCGCAATTCTAAATCAACGGATGAAAGCATCTCGTCGCACATGGTCAAAAATCCGGCCTCGGCTTCGGACAGCTTGCGGCGCGGGTTGGTCAAAAGATAGATGCTCACCAAAGGCAGGGCATCATAGGGCGGCAATTGACGCAGCCGCCCCAGATCGACATCGCGCTTGGCCACATGCAGCGGCAGCGCGCCGATGCCGATATTGGCAACGATCATGCGCCTGAGTTCATGCAGGTTCGAAGACACCCCGCTCCACCCTGTCGCGATTTTGGCGCGCGTGCGCAGCTTTGCCACGGGCTCCAAAGGCCCGCCATCGGTTTCCGTTTGAAATGACACCGATCTCTCGCCTTCGAGTTCGGACAGGGGAATCATACCACGCCCAAACAGCCGATGTTTCGGCCCGCAAAACAGACCGAAATATTCACGATACAACACGTCCGCGTTCAAACCTGCCGGAATTTTATGCAGCAAACAAATCCCAAGGCTGGCGCGATTTTGACTGACACGGCTGACAATTTCGTCGCTTTCCGCGACTGTGAAAGAAAAGCTGACCTTTGGATGACGCGTGACAAAGCGGTGCAACACCTCATCAAAGTGATCCGAAATCACATGGGATGTGGTGATAATGGAAATATGGCCACGCAAGTCTTCGGTGCCCGTTTCCAACAAAGACGGCAATTGCGACACCGCGCCAAAGATCGACGAACATTCGGCATAAAGCAACTGCCCGGCTCGCGTCACTTTGAATTCATTCGATTTTCTAACGATCAACTGATGCCCGGCCGTGTCTTCGAGACGCTTGAGAGCGGAGGAGATTGTCGGTTGCTTCAGGCCCAAAAAATCAGCCGCGCGCGAAATGCCGCGTTGTTCGACCACCACCATGAATGTGCGCAACAGGTTCCAGTCGAGATGCCAAGGAAAGCGTTGTTCGTAAGGTTTAGCCATAAATTACATCTATGTTGAACATTCTTATTATTTATTTGCGCAATGTATTCACACATGCAAGCCTTTTCGCCAAGGTGGCCAGAACCACCATGCAAAACCATCCCCGCCGAGAGGCTCACCCTCAAAGGCGATTTGGATCCAACTGGAGAAGACGATGACCAAACGTAGAAACTTCCTGAAAACCGCTGTCGCTGTTTCGGCCTTCGCACTGACCGGGCTGACCCTTGCTGCCCCCGTGGCCGCAGAAGAACTTGAGACTCTCAAAGAAAAAGGCGTGATGCGGATCGCCATGTCCGGCGCCTATCCTCCGTTCAACTTTGTGAATGACAAAAACGAAGTCGTGGGCTTTGATCCGGCCATCGGGACCGAGATCGCCAAACGCATGGGCCTTGAGACCGAAATCGTCACCACGGCATGGGACGGCATCATCGGTGGGCTTTTGGCCAATAAATATGACGCCATCGTTGGCTCAATGACCATCACCGATGAGCGCGCCGAAGTGGTTGATTTTGTTGGACCCTATTACACCACGGGCCGCGCTATTTTCTCCAAACCCGGCAGTGGCATCGAAACCCTCGCCGATCTGGACGGCAAAAAAGTCGGCGTGACTTTGGGCGAAACCCACGAGGAATGGGCCAAGGACAAAGGCTACACCGTACGCACTTACAAAGGTCTGCCCGAGCTGATCATGGAGCTTGAAAACGGCCGCGTTGATGTGATCGTAAATGACTCCATCGCCGCGATTTTGGCGCTCAAAGAAAACGGCTACGCCTACACGAGCTTTGACGACCCGGACACCGAACCCTTTGGTGCCGGGATCGCCATTCGCCAAGGCAACCCCGAGCTGAAAGCCGCAATGCAAGCCGCCCTTGACGAGATGATGGCCGATGGCACCTACCTTGCCATTGCCGAAGAGTGGATCGGCGAAGACATCCGCTAAGCCGCACAGGGTCTCGATAGGGGGCGCGTGATCTGCGCATCCCCTTTGACCTCTCGTTTGTGCCCCTTCTTTCCCTGACCCAAAGAGACCTCTGTCGCTATGGACATAGAGCTTATCCTCAAGGTTTATCCCTATTTTCTCGAAGCTGCGGTGGTGACCATTGAGCTGTCCGTGCTCACGGTTCTGCTTGGGCTGATCTGTGGCGCGCTGGCGGCTGCGGCGCGGATGTCGCGCTTTCGCCTGTTGCGCATCATCGGCGCGGTCTATGTCAGCGTCTTTCGCGGCACACCTGCGCTGATCCAACTGTTCCTGTTGTATTTTGGCGGTCCGCAAATCGGCATCCAACTCGACGCATTCGAGGCCGGGGTGATTGGGCTTGGCCTGAACATCGGCGCCTATATGGCGGAAACCATGCGCGGGGCGATTGTTTCGGTCGATGGGGGACAAACCGAGGCGGCGCGCACGCTGGGCCTGTCGCGCGCTCAGGCGTTTCGTAAGGTGACATTGCCGCAAGCCATGCGTCTGATGATCCGGCCCTTGGGGGTCAACATCAACGCCCAGATCAAAGGCACAGCACTTGTTGCCGCGATCTCTGTGGTCGAACTGACCTACACCGCCCAGCGCTATATCGGCTCAACCTATAAGCCGTTCGAAATGTTCTTTTTGGCGGGTGTGCTTTACATCATCATCATCACCGTGACGGGCAAAGGCATCACTTACCTCGACCGAAAGGTACGCCTGCCATGAGCCAGTTCCCTGCCCTAAAATCCAGCATGAAAGGCGCGCGTCATGGGTCTTGATTTCACCGTTGTCCCCGCCTATCTCGACACGATTTTGATCGGTGTGTTGTGGACCATCGCCATCACCGTCTGCGCCGCGATCCTGAGCTTTTTCGGCGGTATCCTCTTTGCCGTGATCGCGCTTTACGCGCCGTGGTTCCTACGGCTTCCGGTCCGGTTTTTCGCATGGCTCTTTATGGGCACACCGTTGTTGTTGCAGTTGTTTTTGATCTATTTCGGCCTTGTGCAATTGGGCATTGATTTGCCCGCTTTTGTCGCCGGTGTGATCGGGCTCGGCCTGCACTTTGCGGTCTATAATTCGGAGCTGATCCAAACCGCGATCTTGGCCGTGGATAAAGGTCAGATGGAGGCGGCACGCACCCTTGGCTGTTCACGCTCGCAAGCGTTGCGCAAGGTGGTGATCCCCCAGGCCGTGCGCGATGTGATCCCGCCGATTGGCAACAACATGATCGCGCTGCTCAAAGACTCTGCACTGGTCTCCGTGATCGGCGTGTCGGAACTGACGCTCTCGTCGCAACTTGCCATTGGCCGCACCTATCGACCGTTTGAATTCTACGCCGTCGCCGCCGTGTTCTACTACATCGTCAATCTCGGCATGGAGGCCGTCATGCGCCGCATCGAACGTAAAACCTCCCTCTCCCGCTAAGCCTTAAGGACCTGACATGACCGAAGCTCATAAATTCGTCGACATCCGTCACGCCCAGAAAGCCTATGGCGATCTTGAGGTGCTCAAAGACATTTCTCTCACCGTGGACCGTGGCGAGATCGTTGCCATCATCGGCCCGTCCGGGTCGGGCAAATCCACGCTGTTGCGGGCGATCAATGATCTGGATTCGCTCACGGGTGGCGAGGTCTGGCTTGATGGCGTGCAGATCAACAAAAACCTGCCCTATCGCCAATATGAGAAACATATCAACGCCATGCGCCAACAGGTCGGGATGGTGTTCCAGCATTTCAACCTCTTCCCGCATCTCTCGGTGCGCGACAACGTCACCATGGCACCAAAACTGCTCAAAGGGCTCTCCGACAAAGAGGCCGACAAGCTGGCCGAAGAACAGCTCAATCACGTCGGCATGTTGGAGCGGATTGACTACTATCCGTCGCAACTTTCCGGCGGTCAAAAACAGCGCGTCGCCATCGCCCGCGCCTTGGCAATGCAACCGAAATTGATGCTGTTTGATGAGGCCACATCGGCGCTCGACCCGGAACTGGTCGAAGAGGTCAACCTGGTGATGAAACGCCTCGCCGAAGAGCACATGACGATGATCATCGTCACCCACGAAATGGATTTCGCCGCCTCGGTCTGTGACCGGGTGATCTTTATGGACAAGGGTGTGGTCGTTGAACAAGGCCCGCCCAGCGTCGTGTTCCAAAACCCGACCGAAGAGCGGACGAAAGAATTCCTGCGCAAACATCTTGCCCAGCATCACGCCCAAAACGCCGCCGAAGCCGCGGCCCTCACTGCCGCACAAACCAACGAAGGTGCAAAATGACCGCCGAGCAGTCCAACCTGTTCTACCTCGCCACCCAACCCCGACCGTTTCTGGAGCATGGCGAGGGGATTTACCTCTATGACGAAAGCGGCAAGCGCTACATCGACGGCTCATCTGGCGCGATGGTGTCCAATATCGGCCACTCAAATCCGCGCGTTTTGGCCAAGATGAAAGCGCAGATGGACAAGGCCACCTTTGGCTACCGCCTGCATTTTCGCACCCACCCGTCCGAAGATCTGGCCACCAAACTCGCGGGCCTGATGCCCAAAGGGTTGGACCGGATTTTCTTTGTCTCTGGCGGCTCGGAAGCGGTGGAAACCGCCGAAAAACTCGCCCGCCAATATGCGGTGACCCAAGGCCAAAGCAGCCGTTGGAAAGTCATCGCCCGCACCCCCGCCTACCACGGCGGCACCTTGGGCGCGCTGGCGCTCACCGGCGGCAAACTCTTTGCCGGTCCCTTTGCGCCGATGTTCCAAGACATGCCCCATGTCAAAGCGCCGACCTGTTATTTGGATCGTGACAATCTGACCGACGAAGAACGCGGGATCAAATACGCCGAAATGCTGCGCGAGCGGATCGAGGCGGAGGGCGCGGACACGGTTTTGGCCTTTATCATGGAACCCGTGGGTGGGGCATCAACCGGCGCTTTGGTCGCCCCTGACAGCTATTACAAACGCATCCGCGAGATTTGCGACGAATATGGCGTGATCCTGATCTTTGATGAGGTCATGACTGGCGCGGGTCGCACGGGGACGTTTTTGGCCTGTGAACATTGGGGCGTCACCCCCGACATCATTGCCATGTCCAAAGGCTTGGGCGCGGGCTATGCGCCCTTGGGCGCGGTCGCTGCGCGTCGCGAAATGGTCGATGCTTTGATGGGGACCGGCGGATTTTTACATGGGTTCACCTATGCCGGAAATCCCTTGGCCTGCTCTGCGGGTCTTGCCGTTTTGGAAGAGATGGAAGAGCAGGGCATCGTTCAGAATTGCGCGGCGATGGGTGAGATTTTGCACGCCCGGCTCAAGACCCTGATGGACCGCTATCCCTTTATCGGTGATGTGCGCGGCAAGGGTCTATTGCAGGCCTTTGAACTCATGTCGGATCGCGACACCAAAGATCCCCTACCGAAAGAGATGAACGCCCATTCCGAGCTGGTCGAACTGGCGTATGAGCGCGGTCTGATCCTTTATTCGCGCCGCACCCGTGGCGGCACGGAGGGCGACCACTTCCTCGTCTGCCCGCCGCTGATCGTGACAGAGGCGCAGATTGACGAGATCATGGTGATCCTGACCGACAGTTTGGACGCCTTTGCCGCCAACCACGACTTGCCGGTGGTGGGCCGATGAGCCTGCCGGACAAAACCACCACCATCGAGGCGGCCGTGGCGCGCATCCCCGATGGGGCCACGATCATGGTCGGTGGCTTTGGCGTGCCCGGCACACCTTTTACGCTGATCCGTGAACTGGTGCGCCAAGGTCAAAAAGACCTCACCCTGATCAAAAATGACGCCAATGAAACCGGGATGGGCATCGACCTTTTGATCGCCAATGGGCAGGTGAAAACCCTGATCTCGACCCATATCGGCCTCAACGCCAATGCCATCTCAGCCCTCAATTCGGGCCGGATTAGGGTCGAATTTTGCGCCCAAGGCATCTTGGCCGAACGCATTCGCGCCGGGGGGGCGGGGCTTGCGGCGATTGTCACCGACATTGGTCTGGGCACGGAATTGGCCGAGGGCAAGCAGGTGGTGGAGATGAACGGCAAACGCCTTTTGGTCGAAAGCGCGCTGCGTGCCGATGTCGCCCTCATTCATGCCGACCGCGCCGATCCCTTTGGCAATCTCACCTATGCCGCCACGGCACGGAATTTCAATCCGCTGATGGCCATGGCCGCAAAGATGGTGATTGCCGAGGTCGAAACCCTCGGGCCTTTGGGAAGCCTCTCACCCGAAGCCGTCGAAACCCCCGGTGCCTTTGTCGATCACGTCGCGGAACTCTTTGAAATTTCTGAGGATTACGGCATTGTCAGACGCTAAGCCCCTTGACGCACGCGCCCGCATGATCGCCCGTGCCGCCCGTGAACTCACCGCTGGTATGGTGGTCAATCTTGGCATTGGCCTGCCAACAAAAGTGATCAATCACCTGCCCGCCGATTTGCCCCTCTGCCTTCATACCGAAAACGGCATGACCGGAATTGGCGCGACCCTGCCCTATGAGCGCGCCGACCGAAACCTGATCGACGCAGGCGGAGCCTATGTTTCTCCTATCCCCGGCTCCGCCTATTTCGACAGTGCCGTGTCCTTTGCGTTGGTGCGCTCTGGGCGGTTGGATTTGACCATGTTGGGCGCGTTTGAAGTGGCGCAAAATGGCGATTTGGCCAATTGGAAAATCCCCGGAAAATTCTCCCCCGGTGCGGGCGGTGCGATTGAATTGGCGCAAAAAGCGCGGCGTGTGGTGGTGATGACCACACACACGGATCGGCATGGCAATCCCAAGCTGTTGGAACAGTGTACGTTGCCCCTGACCGCCCAGCGCCGCGTGGCGCGAATTTTCACCGATTTGGCGGTGATCGACGTGACGGCACACGGATTTGAGCTTTGCGAATTGGCGACAGGCGTCACCGTGCAAGAGGCGACTGAGGCCACAGGCGCGCCATTGATCGTGCCTGACACAGACATTCCTACCTTTTGAGGCATCCCATGGATCAAGAGCTTTCCACCCGCATCCTGTCAGCGGTCGATGACCTGTTTGATCAGGAGATCGCGTTTCTGACGGAACTGACATCGCACCCTTCGACGCGCAGTTTTGAGCAAACTGCGCAGGCCTTTATGGCGGGCGAATTAAAAACGCGCGGCATGGCAGTCGATCAATGGCAGATCAATGTCGATGACATCAGCCACCTGCCGGGGTTTTCCCCCGTGCTTGGCCCGTATGAGGATGCCCAAAACGTTGTTGGTACGCACAAAAGTCGAACCCAAAAGGGCCGCTCTTTGATCCTCAACGGCCATATCGACGTGGTGCCCGCCGGGCCGCTCGACATGTGGGACAAGCCGCCGTTTGAACCGCATGTGGCCGATGGCTGGCTCTATGGTCGCGGTGGGGGCGATATGAAGGCGGGACTGGCGTCAAACCTCTTTGCGCTTGATGCCCTGCGTCATCTGAACCTCGCCCCCGCCGCCGATGTGTTTTTTCAATCCGTCGTCGAGGAGGAATGCACCGGCAACGGTGCGCTGGCCTGTTTGGCGCGGGGTTACACAGCCGATGCGGCACTGATCCCCGAACCGTTTGAGGAAAAACTCGTCACCGCACAGATCGGCGTGATTTGGTTTCAGGTTCACCTCAAAGGCCTGCCGACCCATGTCGCCTATGCGGGCAGTGGCGCAAATGCAATTGAGGCGGCGATCCCTTTGATCCATGCGCTGCATGAGATGGAAACCCGCTGGAACGCGCCAGACTGCCGTCACGCGGATTTCGCGCATCACAATCACGCGCTGAACCTCAACATCGGCAAAATCCAAGGCGGCGATTGGACCAGTTCCGTGCCCGCATGGTCGGTCATGGACGTGCGCATGGCGATCTTTCCGGGCCAGGACATCGAGGCCGCAAAGGCCGAGATCGAACAGACCATCTATGAGGCCGCGCGGCAAAACGCCTTTCTCAAGAATGCGCTGCCTAAGGTGGTCTATCACGGCTTTATGGCCGAAGGATATGCGCTCTCCGAAGACACATCCACCACGGCACGGGCCGCGATTGGGGCATTGGAGAGCGCACATTTGACCACCACGGGCAAGACCTTGGACCATGCGGCAATCACCGCCACCACCGACGCGCGATTCTTTGGCCTCTACGCCGACACGCCCGCGCTGGTCTATGGCCCACGCGCCGAAGCCATCCACGGGTTCAACGAACGCGTCGAATTGGACAGCATCCGCCGCATCACCGGGGCCACCGCCCTGTTCATCGCCGATTGGTGCGGCGTCGAAAATATTTAAGGACCAAACTCATGCGCGAAGCCGTTATCGTTTCCACCGCCCGCACACCGATTGGCAAAGCCTATCGTGGCGCGTTCAACAATCTCGAAGGCCCGGCCATGGCCGCCCATGCGGTGCGCGCCGCCGTCGCCCGCGCGGGTCTTGAAGGGGGTGAAATTGAAGAGGCCATTTTCGGCTCTGCCCTGACCCAGGGCTCCACCGGCATCAATGTCGCGCGCCATATCGTGCTGGCCTCGGGGCTGCCCGATACAGTCGCGGGGGTCACTCTGGATCGGCAATGCGCCTCGGGTCTCAACGCCATCGCATCCGCCGCGCATATGGTCATGGCCGAGGGCGTCGATGTGGCACTTGCAGGTGGATTAGACTCTATTTCTCTGGTTCAGAACACTCACTGGAACGGCCACCGTTATAAATCGCCGGGCGTGCCAGATGCCTATTACATGTCGATGATCGAAACCGCCGAAGTGGTGGCCGAACGCTATGGCGTCCCGCGCGCCGCGCAGGATGCCTATGCTTTGGATTCTCAGAAAAAAACCGCAATTGCGCAGGATTTGGGTCTGTTTTCTGATGAAATCGTCCCCGTTGAGGCGGTCAAAACCGTGACCGACAAGGCCACGGGTGAAAGCCACGAGGAGACCGTGCGGCTTGAGGCAGATGAATGCAATCGCCCCGGCACGACACTTGAGGGGCTGAGCAGTCTCAAGGCGGTTCTTGGCCCGGACAAATCCGTCACGGCGGGCAACGCCAGCCAACTCTCGGACGGGGCCTCCGCCTGTGTCGTCATGTCGGCAAAAGAGGCCGAAAAGCGTGGATTAGAGCCGCTTGGCGCCTTTCGGGGCTTTGCCGTGGCGGGGGTTGCCCCCGAAGAAATGGGCATCGGTCCGGTCCATGCCATTCCGCGACTTTTAAAACGTGCAGGCCTGACCATCGACGATATTGATCTTTGGGAGATCAACGAAGCCTTTGCCGCGCAATTGCTCTATTGCCGCGACACGCTTGGCATCCCCGATGAAAAACTCAACGTCAACGGCGGTGCGATCTCCATCGGCCATCCTTACGGCATGTCGGGCGCGCGCATGTCCGGGCATATCTTGCTTGAGGGCAAACGCCGTGGCGCGCGGTATGGCGTGGTCTCAATGTGCATTGGCGGCGGTCAGGGCGCGGCGGGATTGTTTGAAATTTTTTAATTCACATCCCGGCACCCAATCTTTCGTATAGAGTTATACGAATATCAGATTCGGACACCGGGGGCATCATGGCACGATCAAGCACACTTCTTCTACGGGCGTTGGCCGTTGCACTGCCAACGGCCCTTGGGATCACCAGTGTTTTGTACTCGGACACCCTGCGACAGGCCCCCGCCGCCGCAGAGGTCAAACGCCCGCCCACCGCCGTGCGCGTGATCACCGTGAAACCGATCGACATGGTGCCGCATGTGATTGGATATGGCTCCATTGCCCCGGTGCGGGAATGGCGCGCCGTGGCGCGGGTTCCGGGGGACATCATCGAGACGGCGGAAGGGCTTGCCCCCGGCGCGGTGATGCCCGAAGGCGCACTGTTGTTTCGGATAGATGACAGCGATCTGCGTCTGGATCTGGCGCAAATCGACGCGCAACTGACCTCCTCCCGGCTGCAAGACGACACGATCAGCGCCAGTCTTGAATTGGCGCAGGCCGATCTGAACCTGATGCAAAATGAATTGGCCCGACAGCAAACGCTGGCCGAACAGGGCGTGGTCACCCAAGCCACGCTTGACTCAACCCGACGCCAAGAATTGACGGCGCGTACCAAACATCTTGAACTGACAAATCAACGTGCGCTCAATGTCGCCAATCGCGATGTGCTTGCCACCCAACGCGCCTCTGTCGAACGTGCCCTTGGCTTTACCGAAATCCGCGCGCCTTATGAGTTGCGTCTCACGGAGGTGACCGCCGATCTGGGTCAATTTGTCGGAGCGGGGCAGACGCTTTTGTCCGCTGAGGGCACCGAGGCCGTGGACATTGCGGCACAGTTTCCGATTGGCCGCATTGGCCCACTGTTGCGACTGGCGGGAGAGGGTACGAGCGTGCTTGATCTGCGCGCACAAGTGCGCATTCCCGCGCCGGATCATACCGTGATCTGGCCCGCCAAGGTCGAACGTGTCGGTGAGGCGATTGATGCCCAAACTCAAAGTGCGGCCATCGTTGTGCGAGTCACTGATCCGCTGGGGCAAAGCGTGGCCGGGGAACGCCCACCTTTGCGCCGCAATATGTTTGTGGAGGTGGTTCTGTCCGCCCCCAGATCGGCGCAGATTGTTGTGCCCAGTGACGCGGTGCGTGATGGCACGGCTTTGGTGGTCTCCGCCGAGGGCACGCTTGAAAACCGCAAAGTTGTGGTTGGCTTCACCTCGGATGACATCGCGGTGGTCACACAAGGCTTGAGCGCGGGCGACGTGCTTGTCGTCACCGATCCGACCATTGCGGTGCCCGGTATGGCGGTCAAACCCGTCGAAGACACGGCCCTCATCGCCAGCCTCACCGCCGCCGCTTTGGGGCAACCTGTGGGCACGCCCACTCCCGGCTCAGGTGGCAGGTCAGGCACAGGATCGGGCCAAGGAGCAGGCACGGGTAATAAACCGGAGCCGCAGGAATGATCCGTCTTTTCGCCACGCACCCGACGGCGGCCAATATCCTGATGATCATCCTCATGGGGCTGGGCCTTTTGGCGCTGCCGATGTTGCAACGCGACACCTTTCCTCTGGTCGCACCGACGGAGGTCGAAATTCGCATCCCCTATCCCGGTGCCGCCCCTTCCGAGGTGGAAACCGGGATTTGTAGCGTGGTCGAAGAGCCGCTTTTGCAAATCGACAACCTGGATGAGCTGACCTGCCTGTCCCAAGAAAACGCTGCCGTGTTGACCGCTGTGATCCTTGAGGGGGCCGATATGACGCGGTTCCACAATGACATCAAAGACGCGGTGGACGGCATTTCCACCCTGCCCGACAAGGCCAATGATCCAGTCACCCGCGTGGTCGAACGCGTGGCCTCGGTCGCCTCCGTGGCGGTCACCGGGCCGGATGATCCGGCAGTGCTCTTTGCCTATGCCCAAACATTCGCGGATCGCCTGCGCGCCGATCCCGAGATTTCGCAGGTCACCGTCAACGGGTTCTCGGACCGCGAAATTGCCATAGATTTCGATGCCGCCGCGCTCGAACGCTTCGACCTCGACATGTCTGAAATCACCACCCTTTTGGCCAAACACAGCCTCGATATGCCCGCCGGCACGCTCGAAAGCAGCTCTGGCGATGCCGCGATCCGGTTTTTGGCCGAAAAGCGCACGCCTGCCGAGTTGGAAACCATCCCATTGATCAGCAGCGCCGGCGGCGGAGATGTGCGCCTCGGTGATGTGGCCACTGCGCGCGCGGGCTTTGATGATCCGTCTCAGGCCAGCTATTTCGGCCAAAACCGCGCCGCGATCGTGGCCGTGAGCAAGACCGCGAGCCAAGACGCACTCAGGGTCAAAGCCGCGCTCGACCGTCAAGTTGCAGAGGCGCAACACGACGCCCCCGGCAACATCAGCCTCGCCATTTCACAAGACTCAACAGGCAATATTCGTGATCGGCTTCGGATCATCGGGGTCAACGGGCTTCAAGGCCTGATTTTGGTGTTTCTCACCATGTGGCTGTTTTTCGGATTTCGCATGTCGTTTTGGGTCGCCATGGGGCTTCCGGTGTCCTTCCTCGGCGCGATCTTTGTGATGCAGCTTTTGGGTTACACCATCAACATGATGACCATGGTGGCGCTGTTGGTCGCGGTCGGGCTTTTGATGGACGATGCAATTGTGATTTCCGAGAACATCGTGCGACGTCGCCAAGCCGGAGAAAACGCCCGCGATGCCGCCGTCAATGGCACACGTCAGGTGTTGCCCAGCGTCATCGCCTCGTTTTTGACCACGGCCATGATCGTCGGACCGCTGGCCTATATGGCGGGTAGCATTGGCGCGATCCTGAAATACATTCCCATCGTGTTGCTGATCACACTGACCGTCAGTTTGGTTGAGGCGTTTTTGATCCTGCCCGCGCATATGCGTCATGCGCTGGATCGCGATATGCGTCCGGGGCGGATCAGCCGCTGGATCAACCTCGCATTTGAGCGCCTCAGAGACCGCGCCATCGTGCCTTTGGCCGAACTGACGCTGCGCTATCGTTACCTGACGGTGGGGCTGACGCTGTTTGTCATCCTGTTTTCCGTCGCACCCTATACCGGCGGTTTCATCAAATATCAAAGCTTCCCAACGCTTGAGAGCGACACGGTGGAAGCCCGGCTTTTGCTGTCACAGGGTGCGCCGCTTGAGCGGACCGAACAACGGGTCGCCAAGGTCGTCAAAGCCCTTGAACAGATGAACGCGGACTGGACCCCGGATCAACCGGATGGGCAGGCCTTGGTCCAAAGCTATACGATCACCTATGGCGTCAACACGGATGCGGCGGGATCGGGCGCGCATATGGCCACCGTCAGCGCCGCGCTTTTGCCCGCAGGTGTGCGCACAACGGCGGTCGGTGACATCCTCGGCCAATGGAAAAAACTCACCGGGCCGATGCCAGACATGGCAGCGTTGCGTTTTACCGACAAAGAACGCGGCGCGGGCGGCAAGCCGATTGATCTACGTTTGACCGGCGATGATTTGGATGAGCTCTCCGTCACCGCGCGCGAAATTCGGCGGTTTTTCCGGGACTTTGACGGTGTGCGCGATGTGACCTTTGATCTGCAACCTGGCAAACCCGAAATCGTTGTGACCCTGCGCTCTGAGGTCGCCAATGCCCTTGGCGTCACGCCCCAAGTCATCGGGAACGAACTGCGCGCGGCCTTCAAGGGCGACAGTGCCGTGAGTTTTGTGGATGGGTTCGGTCAGGTCGATGTGGTCGCCCGCCTTGCTGCCACCGATCGGCGCAACCTGTCCGATATTCTTGACCTGCGCGTCCCCGGCGCGAATGGCACGCGGGTGGCGTTGAGCGCCGTGGCCGATGTGCGCCTGACCCGTGGCTTTGACACGATCACGCGGGTGGATGGCACGCGCACGGTGCGGGTTCAGGGCTCGATTGATCCGGCCATCGCCAATGCGCGCGAACTGATGGTTGCGCTCAAATCGGACTATCTGCCGGAGCTGCCGGAACACCATCCCAGCGTCTCTGTTTCGATCCTGGGCGAGGCCGAAGATACGGCCACAACCGGGGCTTCACTGGGCCGCAATATGATCGTCGGGTTGATCGGTGTTTTCCTGCTTTTGTCGTTTCATCTCAAAAGCTTCCTACGCCCCGTCGCCATTCTCGCCGCTATCCCTCTTGGGCTGGTCGGCGTGGTTTGGGGGCATATGGCCTTGGGATTGCAACTGTCGCTACCGAGCCTTGTGGGACTGGCGACACTGGCCGGGATCGTGGTCAATGACTCGATCCTTTTGGATGCCTTCATGCAAGACAAACGTAACGCAGGGAGTGGGATCATCGAGGCCGGGCGCGAGGCGGTGCGGGACCGGTTTCGCGCGATTTTCCTCACGTCTTTGACGACGGTGGTCGGGCTTGGGCCTTTGCTTTTTGAACAAAGCACACAGGCGCAGTTTCTGCGCCCGATTGTTGCGAGCCTTGCCTTTGGTCTGACGGTTGCGACGGTGTTGTCGCTGTTTGTAACGCCCGCCGTGGTGGCCGTTTTGGATGATCTGCGGTTTAGACAAAAACGCCCAATCCCGCATAAGAGCGTGGATCAGGCGTAAGATTGGGGCCTCTTTGAGTTTGGTCAAAGGGAGCGGCTTAAGATTACGCTGCGGTCTCTGCATGACGCGCGGGCAAAATCTCTTTGCCAAAGGCGCGCATTTGGTCCTCTGCCCAGAACCGAATGTCCTGAGTGCGCACCTTCTCACGGTTTTTCGTCATCCGACCACGGCGTTCTTCTTCTGGCATCTCCAAGGCAAATTGGATCGCGCCATCCATCGACTTATGCGAGAACGGATTGGTCGGCACGGCTGAGGCCAATTCCACCGCAGCCCCGGCAAATTCGGACAGAACCAGCACCCCGTCGCCATCGGTGCGCGCCGCGCAATATTCCTTACACACAAGGTTCATCCCATCGGCCAAAGGCGTGATCCACGCCACATCCGCCGCGCGGTAATAGGCCACGAGATCGGTGAATTTCACCGGCCGGGAAATCAGCGCCACGGGTTGCCAATCGAAACTGCCATAGCGACCGTTGATCATCCCCGCCTGATGTTCAAGATCGCGCTGGATTTCCTCATAGGAGGTCATTTCGGAATTGGCCGCCACAGAGACATGCATCAAACGCACCTTGCCGCGCAGGTCAGGACGGGTTTCCAAAATCCGCTCAAAACTTTGCAGCTGTTCGATCCCACCCTTGGTGTAATCGGTGCGCCCGACCGAAAGGATGAGCTGTCCGTCGCCGATTTCCTCTTTGATTTCTTTGACGCGTTTGGCCGTTGCCTCATTGGCCACCACCTCTTCGATATAATCCACATCGACGCCCACGGGGCTGGCCTGAAGGCGAATGGTGCGCCCCTCAAAGCCGATCTCGGTGACCACGCTTTGCTCAGAGAGCGCCGAGGTTTCCGGCACCATATCCGGGTGAACTTTTTCTCGTTTCAACGTATCGACCTCAAGCAAAGAGCGGGCGGAGGACACGAAATTGTTCACATAGCGCGGGATGTGGAAGCCGATGACATCACAGGCCAAGAGGCTTTCCAAAATCTCTTTGCGCCAGGGCAGCACATTGAAAATATCGGCGTTCGGGAAGGGCGTGTGATGGAAAAACGAGATTTTGACATCCGGGCGCAGCGTGCGCAAATAGCCCGGCACCAGCCAAAGGTTGTAATCATGGACCCACACAACCGCGCCTTCGGCGGCTTCGGCGGCGGCGGCTTCGGCAAAGGCCCAATTCACCTCGCGAAAGGTCGGCCAATCGACGGGGTCGTAATTATAGCGCTCTTTGAACCCATGCAGGATCGGCCAAAACGCCTCTTTCGAGGAGACGTGATAGAAACTTTTGACCTGTTCCGGCGTCAATGGCAGACGCGAGACGGTATAGGTGCCATAGGCATCGTCGATCTCAATCACCCGCTCAAACTCGGGATTGGCGGGGTCTTTCGCATATTTCCACGCGATCCACGCACCTTTGTCGACGCGCCCGAAAAAGCTTTTGAGCGTCGGGACGATGCCATTGGGGCTTTTGTTTTCGCGGTATTCGATTTTTCCATCCACCTCGACCTCTTCATAAGGTTGGCGGTGGTAAACGATGACAAGATTGGACGACATATCAGACTCCTTTTGGGATATCGTGAAGCTCGAACGCGGCGATGGCTTCCAAAATACCGGCGGCCCCATGGGCCTTGGCGTGATACACGGTATCTATGTCATGAAGCCGCTGCATGAGCGCGGTTTCCGAATTGCCAACGGCCACGGATGGGAGGCCAGAGATCAACATCGACAGATCGTTCATGGTGTCCCCGGCGCAAAGAACGCGCTCTTCAGCTATGCCAAGATGATCAATCAAACGTCTGATCGACGGGCCTTTTGACACGCCCTTTGGCAGCACATCGAAATAGCGATTGTCGGAGATGAGCCAATCGAGCCCCATCGCTTCGACCTTCGCTTCGGCCGTCACGTCATAGCCGGTCGGTGTCAGATCGTAACTGACGCGATAGCGAAATTCGGTGGGCTGAAGCTTGAGCCCCGGATGATCGGCAAAAGCCTCGCGCACGGCTTGGCCTTGGTCATTCCAACGCGCGGCGATGTCCTCTTCAAGCGCGGCAATCGGCGCGATGGACCCGTCGGCATGCACCTCGGCAATCGTGGTGCCGACATCGCCGACAACAAATTCCGGCCAAGGCAGGCCCTGTTCCCGGCACATCTCGATGATAAATTCCGGGTCGCGGCCCGTGACAAAGATCAGGCCAACGCTGTCGCGGTTTTGTTCGATCCAAGTGTAAAGACGGTGACGATCCTCAGGCGTGCCGCCCAAGAAAGTGCCATCAAGGTCGGTCGCAAGGGTAAAGCGGCGCGCGGCGATGGCCGGGCGCGATGTGGTGTGTACATTCATGACTCAAACGGCTCCGAATTGTAGCGGAAGATCGGGGGAAGGATGATCTATTGAAAGATCAAGCGCATAGGGTTCGGCCTCAATCGGGCGAGACCACAATGCGGTGAAGGCCTCACGCAAATCGGCCCCTTTGTGTAACACCGCATTCACCGTCTCACAGATCGGCATGGACACCCCAAGACGACGTGCAAGATCGGTCACAGAGGCGGCGTTGACCTCGCCTTCGACCACAACCGGACGCCCCTCAAAACAGGACGGGCGTGCAATGCCCTGACCCAATTGATAGCCCAAGGACATGTTGCGCGAAGTGGTTGAAGAACAGGTCAGCGTCAGATCACCCGCCCCGGACAGGCCGGTGACGGTTTCGCGTTTGCCGCCAAGCGTCTGGGCCAAAAGCTTCATCTCATCGGTGCCACGGGTGATAAACGCCGCGCGGGTGTTCTCGGCAAAACCCGCGCCCGACATCATCCCACAGGCAATGGCGATGACGTTTTTTACCGCCCCACCGACTTCAACCCCGACAAGATCGTCAGAAACATAGGGTCGAAACCCACCGCCAGACAATGACATTGAGAGGCGGACAGCCGGGCTGCTTTCAGGTGTCAGTCGATCCTGATACGCGAAGGGAAAGGCCACTGTGGCCGCGGTCGGATGATCCAAAGCGGTTTCATGGGCAAAGGTCGGCCCGGAAACCGCACCAACCGGATGGCCGGGCAGTTCCTCGGACACAACTTCGGACAAAAGGTATCCGCTGCCACGCTCAACGCCCTTACAGGCCAATGCGATCGGAATGCCCGCTGGCAGATGGCTTGCTATGGCCTGACACATCGGACGCAACGTGGCCGAGGGCGTAACCATCAAAACGGCCTCAGCGCCCGCAAGCGCATGAGCCAGATCGGCAGTGGCGGTCAGACCGTTTGGAAGGTCGACCTCGGGCAGGTAGTCAGAGTTTTGACGAGTGAGATTGATCCGTTCCGCCAGATCGGGACGGCGCGCCCAAAGGCGCACCTCACGTCCATTGCGGGCCAAAACGGTAGCGAGCGCTGTCCCCCAACTGCCTGCGCCAAGCACAGCGATGCGGTTATAGGGAAGCGACGGGGTATGGGACATAGAATCCTTGATGGGGAGCTCCTTTTGGGTGCTCTAAGGTCTGTTCTGTTCTTCAGGTTCTGCGCGCCCCACCCGCCTCATCACCAAGGCAGCGCGGCAAGGAGCAAAGACCAGCCAGAAAGGCGTCGCGCTCTACGGGTCGATCTATAAGAGACCGAACGGGTCCGCCGCGTGGACCACTTTGTATAGATAGTCTTTTTTGAGAGTTTTTTCAACCCACCACGCCGCATTGCAGAAAATAGCATTGATATCACAACAAAATCTTTCCAGATCCGCAGGATCAATCGCAGCAAAGAAGCCGCCTTCAATCATCGATTAAGACGGGCACAGGTTCTGCCGTTTTTTGCAAAGCGGAGTCGATCCACACAGAACCATTCGCCGATCAAGGCGATGGCGGGGTCGATCCAGATTTTCGCGGCATTCATCGCCACAAAGCGTGGCCTGGCATCCGCGCTTCATGCTGACAAAACTTCTGGCAAAGGCCTCAGTTTGTGAACCTTGGAAACGGCAGGCTCATGCTGCCATTTGGGCCGAAATCTTTGGTCCAGAGACTGGAGCAGATTTGGACCGTCAGCCTTGCTGAGACGACAAAAGCTCCAAACGCGCGCGATAGCCAGATTTGATATGCACACGGGCAGCGTATTCTGCGGCATCTCCGTCATGCGCCGCAACCGCGTCAATGATTGCTTGATGTTCATCCTGTGCTTGGATGCGCCGCTTCGCAATGCTGTAGGTCGAACCGGGCAACAAGCTAAGATGAATACGCAAGTTTTCGAGCGCATCAATCATATAGGCATTGTGGGAGGCGCGCACAATTTGCAGGTGGAACTGTTTGTTGTGAGTTTTGAGCGTGTCGGGATTGTCCACCCCGACATCCAAGCTGACGAGTTCTCGCAACAGGCTGATTTCGGCAGGGGTGGCGTATTCCGCGGCAAGCCGCGCGGCCATACCTTCCAAGCCTTCACGCACAGCAAAAAGTTGGCGCAAATGGTCGTAATCCAGATGTGAGACGATCAACCCCCGCTGTGGCCCATGTTCGGCCAGTCCCATCGCATGAAGCCGGTGCAGGGCTTCGCGTACGGGAGTGCGTGAAATCCCAAGTTGCTCGGCCAATTCGGTTTCCCGCAGCCGAGTGCCTGGTGTCAGCTTCCCATCTTCGATGGCGTCCAGGAGTTGTTCCAAAGGCGTGCCGCGATGTATGTTTTTTTCCATTATGGCTTTCATGACCGATGAAACTTTCTTTTGAGGCACCCTAAACGCGGCCCGGTAAGGAATGGGCCGCGCGCCAAGTCTGTATACATAAGGTCCCAATGAAAGCCAAGCTTGACCTCAAGGACACCATGCCGCACAGCGCATCACATGCGCCATAAGCGCGTCTACGCATCATGCAAACGATCAAATCCCGTCCGCAGGTCACGGATCAAGTCTTTTGGATCCTCAAGCCCCACATGAATGCGTATGGTTTGACCCATTGGAGTCCAATCGGTGGCGGTGCGATAAACTGTCGGGTTTGTGGGCACAAGCAAGCTTTCGAAACCGCCCCAGCTCGATCCCATACCAAAGAATTGCAGGCCATCGAACAGCCGGGCGAGACGGCCGCGATCCGTTTCACTGATGACAAAGCCAAACAAACCGGACGCGCCAGAAAACTGGTTCTTCCAAAGCGCGTGATGCGGGTCTTGTGGACGCGCGGGATGCATCACCCGGATCACCTCATCTTGTTGCGCGAGCCAATCTGCGATGGCCAACCCGCTGGCGTGGTGCTGACGCATCCGCAGTGGCAGGGTCCGCAATCCACGCAAGGCGAGATAGGCGTCATCTGGGCTGACGCAAAATCCAAACCGCAGATAGGTTTCACGCAAACGGTCATAAATCTCTTCTGTGCAGGCGATGGTGCCCAGCATGATGTCGGAATGCCCGGAGATGTATTTGGTGCCAGCTTGCATGGAAATGTCGACACCACGTGTCATCGGCTGGAAAAAGTAGCCAGCGCTCCATGTGTTGTCGATTGCTGTCACAACGCCATGTGCGCGCGCAACAGCAACGATAGCATCGACATCCTGGACCTCAAAGGTCTGCGATCCGGGAGATTCCATCCATATGAGTTTGGTTTCAGGGCGGATCAATTCGTTGATCCGCTCGCCAAGCGTGGGGTCGTAATAGGTGGTTTCCACACCCAATCCCCGCAATACGAAATCACAAAATTTCCGGGTTGGGCCATAGGAACTGTCACTTACCAAAAAATGGGCACCAGGTTCTGCAAAGCTCATCAGAATATTCGAAATGGCGCTGACACCAGAGGGAGCCACCAGAGCGCGTTCGCTTTGTTCCAATGTGCAAACAGCATCTTCGAGAGCATGGGTTGTGGGCGTGCCACGACGTCCATACCGCAGGCGCGCGCCCTCTTTGGCATCCAGTGCGGCGAGAGTGGGAAAGAGGATCGTTGAAGCACGGTAGACCGGGGTATTCACGGCGCCAAAGTGCTGATCTGGGTTGCGCCCGCACTGCGTGAGTTGGGTGTCAAATTCCATGTCATCAGAGGTCATAAACGAGGGTTCCTTGTCATTTTCGGCATGCGCAGCGTCTTTTTGAAGCTTTTGCTCGCTGTTGCACTCTACTGAAAACATTTGTATACATAGAATCAGAAGGCGTCAACGACATGACTAAATCCGTCACTTGAACGGACCCAAGAACGCCAGAGACCCAACAGATGAGGACTAAAAATGAACAAAGATTTCAAACTGAAAACCGCTTTGTGCGCCATCGGCCTTGCCACTTTTGGGGGCGCTGGTTTTGCTGATTCGGGCGATACGCTTGCAAGCGTCAAAGCGCGTGGTGAATTGCTGTGTGGTGTGCATCCGGCACGTCACGGCTTTGCTGCGCCAAACAGCAAAGGGCATTGGGATGGTTTTGAAGTGGATTACTGCCACGCCATTGCCGCTGCGGTTTTTGGCGATGCGGACAAAGTGCGGTTTGTCGCCCTGTCATCGCAGCAACGTTTTCCTGCCATTCAGTCTGGCGAGGTCGATGTTTTGGTGCGCAATGTGACTGCAACGCTGGGACGTGATACGGCACTTGGCCTGAACTTCGCGCCACCGATTTTCTACACTGGTACAGGTTTTCTTGTGCATGCCGACTCTGGCGTGAAAACGGTCGAAGATCTGGATGGAGCCACCATTTGTGTTGCCCCCGGCTCAACCACAGAGCGCAATGTGGCGCAAATTTTTGCGACCCGCGGCATGGGCTACACACCTGTTGTGATCGAAAACAACAAACAACTTGTCGATGCCTATGTCACCGGGCGGTGTGACGCCTTGACCAAAGACAAGGCCGCTCTTCCGGGTGTGCGCGCCTACGACACCGAAAACCCGGCTGAACATGTGCTTTTGCCCGGCATCTTTTCCAAAGAACCACTGGCCGCCGCTGTGCGCCAAGGGGACGACCAGTGGTACGATTTGGTGAAATGGGTGACCTATGCCACGTTTAACGCCGAAGAGTTGGGCGTCACCTCTGAGAATGCTGACGATATGAAATCTTCGGACAACGTGGATATTCAATCGCTTTTGGGGGTCACGGGCGACTATGGCTCCAAGCTCGGTGTGAGCGAGGATTGGGCCTATAACGTCATCACCCAAGTCGGAAATTATGCAGAAATCTATGCGCGCCATTTTGGCCCGGGCAGCCCGGTGGAATTGGATCGCGACCTGAACACACTTTGGGTCGATGGAGGTCTGCTTTACGGTTTCCCAATCAAGTAACCCGCTTGCGGGAGCTGTTGCCCGGCTGTGACGTTTTGAAGTCCGGCGACAGCCGTATGAAGCATGATATCCTAAATCTCACGGGAGCACTCAGTGACACATATTGATGGGAGTGATCAGCGCGGGGCCAAACCGCGCCAGACGCTCAGTACTCTCCTCTATAGTAAGAGTTTTCGAACGGCTGTGACCCAAGTGGTCATGGCGGCAGTCGTTATCTTTATCGGTCTCTTTCTTTACCAAAACGTTGTCGAAAACCTGCGGGCGCAAAATATCGCGACGGGATTTGGATTTCTGGAACAGACATCGCAATTCGACATTGGCGAAAAGATGATCACATACAGCGCGCGCGACAGCTATGGCCGCGCCTTTGTTGTCGGGCTGTTGAACACTCTGTCGGTCTCCGCAGCCGGAATCTTTTTGGCGACCCTTATCGGGTTCACCGTCGGGATTTCGCGGATCTCAAGCAACTGGTTGCTGTCCAAAGTGGCGACAGGATATGTTGAAATCGTTCGTAATATCCCGGTGATCCTGCAGGTGATCTTTTGGTCGGTGCTGTTGCGCAACCTGCCAAATGCGCGCAATGCGGTTGAGATGTATGGCGTCGGCTTTCTCACCAATCGTGGTCTGACCTTTGCTGTGCCCGCAACGCATCCGATCCATTCTACGATGGGAATTGCACTTGTGGCTGGTATCGTCTTGGCCATTCTCGGGTCGATTTGGGCCAGACGCCATCGTGAAAGTACCGGAACATACGTAAATATGCTCTGGCCCTCTATCGGACTTATTATTGGGCTTCCGGTTCTGGTTTGGCTGTTTGGCGGCGCGCCCACCGCCTTTAGCTATCCTGTGCAAAAAGGCTTTAACTTTCAAGGCGGGGTCACCATCTCGCCGGAGTTTACCGCCCTTTTGATCGGGATCGCGCTCTATGCCTCTGGGTTTATCGCCGAAATCGTGCGTGCCGGTCTTCAGGCCACGCCGAAGGGACAGATCGAAGCGGCCCGTTCGATGGGCTTTCGTCCATGGTTTGTGACGCGCTATGTCGTACTGCCGCAGGCCTTGCGTGTCATCGTCCCGCCTTTGACCAGCCAATATGTGAGCCTGATCAAAAACAGCTCGATTGCGGTGGTGGTCGGGTATCCTGATCTCGTCAATATCGGCAATACAGTCATGAACCAAACGGGGCAGGCCGTCGAAGCGATTGCCGTAATGATGCTCGTCTATCTGACCATCAGCCTGATCACATCCACCTTTATGAACTTTTACAACCGCCTCGTGGCGATCAAGGAGCGTTAAAAGATGACAACACAGTCTCAACACGCGCCGAAAGTGGCCACCCCCCTTGAACCCATAATGCAATTCGATCCGAATGCAAAAGTGCCCTTTGCCAAATGGATGCAAAAGCACCTGTTCAACTCCGTTTGGCAAAGCCTCATGACGCTTGTCGTTGCGGCGCTCCTGCTTCGTTTTGCCTGGTTCGTGCTAAAATGGGGAGTGATTGACGCCGTATTCTACACCCCTGACCCGGACGTCTGCCGCGCGGCGGCGGGGGCCTGTTGGGCCGTGATCGTGGAAAAACACCGTCCGATGCTCTTTGGGCTTTATCCCTATGATGAACATTGGCGTCTGGTGATTATGATGGTGGTCTATCTCACCACGATCGTGGCGTCGTTGATGCCAAAGCTTTGGAACTTTAAAATCCTCATCCCACTGTGGATTCTTTCCGTGACCTCGATTGGCATCCTGATGTTCGGCGGCGTGTTGGGTCTCGTTTACGTTCCGACGTCTGAGTGGGGCGGGCTGCCGCTGACAATGATTTTGTTTTCCGGAACAGTTCTGATTGGGATGCCCGTTGCCGTTGTGCTCGCTTTGGGGCGGCGTTCGCCGATGCCTGTGGCGCGTGGCGTCTCCGTGGTTTTCATTGAAGCGCTCCGTGGCGTGCCGCTCATCACCATCCTCTTTGTCGCGGTCAACGTGTTTCCGTTGTTCCTACCGGCTGGGGTTGAGGTCAATAAGCTGTTGCGGATCACTGTCGGCATTGCGATCTTCTTTGCCTGCTATCAGGCGGAGGTGATCCGAGGCGGGCTACAGGCCATTCCCACTGGCCAATATGAAGCCGCCGCATCGCTCAACATGAGCTATTGGCAAACCACCCGCAAAATCATTTTGCCGCAAGCGCTGCGTATCAGCCTTCCGGCGATCACCAACCACATCATCGCGGCCATGAAAAACACGTCTTTCGTGATCATCATCGGGCTTTTTGACATTCTGACGGCGACCACCGCCGTGATGCAGGACCCACTATGGCGCCGCTATTATATCGAAGCCTATCTATTTGTCGCCGCTGTCTATCTCTTTTTTGGCTACGCGCTCTCCCTCTATGCGCGCCAAGTCGAAAAATGGATCAACTCGGGCCGCATCTGACTGTGCCCGGATAGGAGATACTCATGTCCAATATCATCGCCCAAACTCAATCCCCCTCACCTTCTCAGAGGCTTGACCAGGAGCCTATGATCAAGCTCAGGAATGTGTCCAAATGGTATGGCCATTTTCAGGTGTTACACGATGTCAGCCTTGATGTCCGTAAAGGCGAACGAGTGGTGGTCTGCGGCCCTTCCGGGTCGGGAAAATCCACGCTTATTCGCTGCATCAACCGGCTCGAAGAACACCAGCAAGGCGAGATCATCGTCAACGGTATCGAGATGACCGACAATGTGAAAAACATCGAAAAAATCCGCCGCAACATCGGCATGGTGTTTCAATCGTTCAATCTCTTTCCGCATCTCAATGTCCTCGACAATTTGACCATCGGGCCGATGCTTGTGCGGCACATGAAAAAGAAAGACGCCGAAGAGTTGGCGATGCAGTTCCTTGAAAAGGTTCGCATTCCAGAGCAGGCACAAAAATACCCGCTTCAGCTTTCTGGCGGCCAACAACAACGTGTCGCGATTGCGCGTTCGCTCTGTATGCAACCCGAAATCATGCTGTTTGACGAACCAACCTCTGCGCTTGACCCTGAAATGATCAAAGAGGTGCTCGATACCATGATTGAACTGGCGGACAGTGGCATGACGATGATTTGTGTCACTCACGAGATGGGGTTTGCCCGTACTGTCGCGGATAATGTGATCCTTATGGCCGATGGAAAAACGGTCGAAAGCGGCGCACCAGAAGAGTTCTTTGGCAATCCCAAGAACCCGCGGACGCGCTTGTTCCTTGAACAAATCCTCAAACATTAAGGCTTCCCCGGGGCGGGTTATCCCCTGACCTGCCCCACATTTTTACAGTCCACATACTCTCTTGGTTAAAGGAGATCCCCCGTGTCCGCTTTGACACTCGACCTTGCGCGCCTCGCGTCAGGGCTCAGATTGTGTGACCTCTCTGACCCTGTTCAGCACTGGGCCAAACGCGCCATCACAGACACGCTGGCCTGCGCTTTGGCCGGGGTCAATGAGCCTGCGGTTCGACTGGCTATGGGCGTTTTGCCCGCAAGCCCCGGCCCCTCCTTGGCATTTGTAACCGGGGACAGGCTGCATCCTTTGGACGCTGCGCAAATCAATGGCATTGCCGCTCATGCATTGGATTTTGATGATTGCAACTTGGAGATGGACGGCCATCCGTCCGTGTCCATTGTCCCCGGCCTTTTTGCACTGGCCGAAGCACGCAATGCCTCCGGTGCACAGGTCCTGACCGCCTATGTCGCCGGGGTGGAGACCGAAATTCGCCTCGCGCGGATCGCCAACCCAGCCCATGCGGAACGTGGCTGGCATCCGACGGTGACCTTTGGCGTGATCGGGGCCGCTGTGGCCGCCGCACATCTCATGCGCTTATCGCCGGAACAGACCGCCACCGCCATGTCGATAGCAGCCTCTTCTGCGTCGGGGCTTCGGGCCAATTCCGGCACAATGACCAAACCGTTTCACGCCGGACAGGCCAATCGCAATGGTGTTCAGGCGGCTTTGTTGGCCGAAGCGGGCTACACCGCGCGCCTGAGTGCGCTTGAACATAAGTTCGGTTTTTTACGAGCCTTTGGTGACAGCTTTGATGTTGATCCGGGCCCCGCATTGGACGGCTGGGGCAAAGACTTTGCACTTTTGTCGCCAGGGATCGCGATCAAGCAATATCCGTGTTGTGCGTTTATTCACTGTGCGATTGATGCCGCCGCTCAGCTGCGCGGTGACATCAAGACCGCTCAGATTGAACGCATTGAGGTGGCGCTCCATCACAAACGGCTCAAAAACATTGATCGCCCAATGCCAAAAGACGGGCTGGATGCCAAATTTTCAACCCAGCACCTCACTGCCCGCGCCCTGATCGACGGCACCGTCGGCTTGGATGATTTCCGTCCAGAACGGGTGTTTGACCCAACTGTGGTCGCTTTGACCACAAAGGTCGCTTTGGTCCCCCACGAGGAGGGGCTTTCGATGGGTCGTGTTCACGTCTGGCGCGCGGATGGGCGGCATTTGTCCGCAGAGGCGACTGTCGCGATGGGACGCGACCCGTCCAACCCGATGACGCAATCACAGGTCCGCGCAAAATTCCACGATTGCGTCCCGCCCTCGGATCAAAGCACCGCGCTGTTTGACGCCTTGATGCAGCTTGAAACCTTCCCCTCGCTCGCGCCGATCACCGCTGCGATGTGCCCCCCGCCCCCCAATTAAAGACCGGAGGAAACCATGTCTTTGTCTTTTGAGCTTGCCACGCGCGCGCAAGCGCTCGAACCCGAACATTTCGACCCAGAGGCTTTGGGTTTTGCCCGTGTGGCGATTGCCGACATGATCGGTTGCGCTTTGTTGGGCGCCCAAAGCCAAACCACACACTCTGCGCTTTTGACCGGCGTTCAAGGCACTGGACCCTGCCAGGTTTTGGGTCGTTTTGAACGGTTAAGCCGCCTTGATGCGGCCTTTGTGAATGGCGTCTCAGGTCATGCGCTTGACTACGACGACACCAGCAAATCGCTTTCTGGGCATCCGACCGTCATCATCATTCCGGCCATTCTTCCACTGGCGGAAACCATGGGCACCACCGGGCGCGAGTTGCTTGACGCTTATGTGATTGGCGTCGAAACCGCGACCCGTTTTGCACGGGGCGTAAACTTTGCCCATTACGAAAAAGGGTGGCATCCAACCGCCACGCTTGGGATTTTTGGCGCCGTGGTTTCGGCGGGCATTTTGTTGAAACTTGACACAACAAAAATGGCCCATGCGATTTCCATGGCCGCCTCTTTGGCATCCGGCATCAAGGCCAATTTTGGCACAGACACCAAACCCCTTCACGCTGGGCTGTCTGCGCGAAACGGTCTTTTTGCCGCCTTAATGGCGGCAGACGGTGTCAACGCTTCCCCCACCGCAATAGAACATCCTCAGGGTTTTTTGGAGGTCTTCAACGGCAAAGGCCATTACGAAATTGAGCGGATGCTGACCGGATGGGGCGCGCCGCTTGATCTGATGAGCCCTGGCATTTCGATCAAAAAATACCCCTGTGTGTACAGTGTTCACGCGGCGATTGATGCGGTGATCGCACTGCACAATGGCCCTTTGAGCGACAGCACACAGATCGCGGATGTCGTGGTCCGGATGCACCCGCGCCGACTTTTGCCGCATGTGCGCAATCCGGCAACCAGTGCTTTGAATGCCAAATTCAGCCTGCCTTATGCCGTCGCGCGGGGGTTGGTGAACGGTGCAGTGCAACTTGAGCATTTCGAAGAGAGCGCCTTGCACGATCCTGAGGTCACTCGGGTGATGGACCTCATTCGAATGGAAGAAACCGACCCCGAGTTTTCCGATTATGGTGCCGAGGTGCAGGTACGTCTCAAGAATGGCAGCACAGTTCGCGCGTTCGTCGACGTTCCCCTGGGTCGCGGACCAGAATCCCCACTGCCACAGGAAATGCTTGAGGCCAAATTTCGCGACTGCGCCAGCCGCAGTCTGAGCGATGCAGGAACTGCGGAGGTGTTTGACATGCTGATGCGCCTCGACTCGTTGCCCGATGTGGCACAGCTCACAACCACCATCGCCTCCGCCACGCTGTAGATCAGAGGAAAACACTATGAGTTTCGCAAAACATCTTTCCGAATGCGCCCTGTCGATCCGCCTCGACACGCTCCCTGATGCGGCCCTTCACATCGCGCGCCGCGCTGTCGCAGATACGATTGGCGTTGCCCTTGCTGGCCGCTCCGTTCCATATCTGACCACTCTTGAGGCAACGCTTGAGATCACATCAGCCGTAGGAGAGGCCACTCTTTGGGGAGCGGGTGGCGCAAAGGCTTCGGTCCTTCATGCGGCGATGGTCAATGGTACGGCAGCGCACGCGTTGGATTTTGACGATTGCTCGACAACGATGGGCGGGCACCCGTCGGCCCCAATCGTGCCTGCAGTTTTGGCCCTGTCAGAGCAACTTGATGCCTCCGCGGGACAGGCCATTGAGGCTTATGTGACGGGGGTCGAGGTCGAAACCCGTCTCGCCCGCGGACTTTTGCCGCATCACTACGAAAAAGGCTGGCACCCGACCGCCACGCTTGGGGTCTTTGGCGCGGCGGCCGCCTCTGCCCGCATGTTGGGCTTTGACGCTGCCGCTATGGCCAATACTTTGGCCATGGCGGCATCAATGGCCGCAGGATTAAAATCCAATTTTGGGACCCCGGTCAAACCGATACATGTGGGGCAAGCGGCACATAACGGCGTCTTGGCCGCCCTGTTGACACAGCAGGGCATGAGTGCAAACGCAGAAGCGTTTGAACATAATTACGGTTTTTTCAACCTGTTCAATGGTGCGGGCACCTATGACATCCAGGCGATTTTGACGGGCTGGGACGGGCCGTTGGAACTGCTTGATCCAGGCATTGCGATCAAACAACACCCCTGTTGCGGCAGTGCCCATTCCGCCATTGATGCCGCGCTGGCCTTGGTATCCGAACATGGCACTTTCGCACCCGAGCGCATCGCTTCGATTGCCACTCAGACCCACGAACGCCGTTTGGCGCATACCAATCGCCCCGATCCAAAGTCCGGTCTTGATGCGAAGTTTTCAGTGCAGTTCCTCACCGCCAAAGCATTGACGGCAGGCCGTTTGCGCCTTGGAGATTTTGCGGATGACAGCTTTTTGACCCCTGAATGTGCCGCCGTTTTGCCAAAGATCACCTCGACAGGACATCAAAAGGAGGACGCCTATTTTGGCCAAGTCTCTGTGACCTTGACGGATGGGACAATTTTACAAGCCGACGCCTCCACCCGATTTGGCCGCGGCCCGACCAACCCAATGAGTGACACAGAACTGAAAGAGAAGTTCACCGATTGTGCCGCAGGCACTTTGGGCGAACAAGGCGCGCGCGCGGCCTTTTCCGCCTGCCTTGCGTTGCAACCTCAGGACAGTCTCGTGGACCTCCTTCAACGGGTTTCTGCCAAGGAGGTTTGCTGATGCTCACCTTATACGCTCGCCGCGATTCCTCAAATTGTGCCAAAGTTTTTTGGCTACTCGATCTGCTTGATCTGCCTTTTGATCTTATCCCTATGGGACGCGGATCTGGCGCGCAGGACACTGTCGCGTTTGAACGCCTTACCCCGTTTGGCAAGGTTCCCGTGATCACCGATGGGGCGCTGATCGCGTGGGAATCGAACGCGATTATGCGCGCTCTTGCCAAACGCGCACAGCCCAACACCGTGTGGCCCGAGGATCAGAGGCAACAGACCCGGATAGACGGCTGGATGGACTGGGCTTCCCTGTCACTGACGCCACCTTTGACTCGGCTGCGCAAAGTGCGAGCGGCAGGTGGCGAAGGCGAATTGGCCGCGGTGATCGAGGCGGCTACTCTGCTTGATTGGCAATTGGGCCAAAGCCCGTTTATCGCGAGCGACACGTTGAGTCTGGCAGACATCGCGGCGGCCCCCTCAGTGCATAGACTGGGGCTTTTGAGCACCCAGGAGCCACGCCTTCCAAAGCTGCCACATCTTTTGGCCTATCGCGAAAAGCTTGAGTTAGACCCGCTTTATCGGCTGCATATTCGCGATGCGCTAACCTGATCGCCCAAATGGGTGCCTCTCAGCGCCCATTCCCCCTGCCCTTTCATGAACCAAACGGAGCGCACCCTGTGACGCTCTGACAGGAGAGCTTTGCCATGTCACAACATCCCCTCCCTTTTCTGTTTTATCGTGGCGGCACGTCGCGCGGGCCTTTTTTCAATCGTGCGGACCTGCCCGAAAACCGCAAGCAATTGGCCGAAGTCTTGATCGCGGTTATGGGCGCGGGGCAACCCAACAACATTGATGGGATTGGCGGTGGTACGGCCGTCACCACGAAAGTGGCGATGCTGTCGCGGTCAGACGATCCCAATGTCGACATCGACTATTTCTTTGCCCAGGTTTCAGTAGAGGAGCGGCGCGTCGATTTCAAACCAACCTGCGGAAATATGTTGGCGGGGGTTGGCCCTGCAGCCATTGAGATGGGATTGATAACGGCGCAACAGGGGGAAACCGCCGTGAGGGTGCGCGCAGTTAATACTGGGGCGTTGATTGACATTGTGATCCAAACGCCAAATGCGCAGATGCGCTATGAAGGCACTGCTGCGATCGACGGTGTTCCCGGCACTGCGGCCCCTGTCTCATTGATGTTTCGCGAAACCGTAGGCGCAGGCACCGGCATGATGTTGCCGACCGGTCAGCCTCTTGATGTGATCGACGGGGTTGCAGTCACTTGTCTTGACGTTGCGATGCCGGTGGTGATTGCACGCGCCGAAACCTTTGGCCTCACAGGCTATGAGACGGCACAAGAGCTTGATGATAATGTGGTTTTCACTGCACGCCGCGAAAAAATTCGCGTTCAGGCAGGGGCACTGATGGGGATGGGAGACGTGTCCGGTAGCGTCACGCCCAAATTTGCCCTGATCGCGCCAGCACAGCAGGGTGGACAGGCGTCAGTGCGGTATTTCATGCCTTCACGCTGCCATTGGACACTGGCAGTGACCGGCGCACAATGCCTTGCCAGTTGCCTTTTGTTGCCCGGCTCGGTGGCCGAGGGTCTCTGTTCTTTACCAGAGCGGGGGCCTTTGGAGATTGTGTTAGAACATCCCTCAGGTCAGATGCCCGTTAGTGTGAACTATCATAAGAATGAGTTGGGCCTAGAGCTGATTTCTGCAGGCATAATGCGTACCGCACGTTTGTTAGCACGTGGCGAGGTGATGGTGCCAGCGTTGGTTTGTGCGCATTAGGTTCTGGTTTTTTTGTACGGGAGCGGGGGGTGTCTGAGTTGGTGGGTGTGTCTTGCTTACGTGGCGTGCTGTTGTTGAGGGTGCCAGTCAGTCGCGTGCATTGCGTCTATGCCACACCTCTCATTGCGCTCCATTTGCTTCCATGGTAAGCGTTGCATCTGACCCCCTGATTACCATCTAAACCAGCCCGGACTTAATGGGTTAGTCTGCTTCCGAGCTATATTCGGAGGCGACAGTGGCAGAACATGAAGTCTGGGGGTTCAAGATCCGGACATCCCCGTCGGGCAAAAGGATTTGGCCAAACGACCTGAAACGCGAAGCGACGAGGCGCCTTCGGGAAGACGGTGTGTCGCCTGGAGATGTCGCCGCCGAGCTGGGTGCCCATGAATGTCTGGTGCGAAAGTGGTGGGTCGCCGACCGGCGGGATCGCGGTGAGCAGATCTCTGTTGAGGGACCAGCTTTCGCGCAGGTGTCTGTTGCAGCGCCGACGAATCCGACGGTCCCCCCTAACATGGCTGCCAATGCCACCGAAGGGTCCGCTCACCTGTATGTCGGGTCAATCTGTCTCCAGTTTCCATTGAGCATCGATGAAGCTGATCTTCTCAAGCTGATCCGAGTCGCGGGGCAGTGTCAATGATTGCGCCTTCCAATACTTACCGAATTTACCTGGCGACACACCCAGTTGATTTCCGAAAGGGAATGGATGGCTTGGCTAACTATGTCATGAACAATTTCGAACTGGATCCTTTTTCCGGCGCATTTTTTGTCTTTCGCTCGAAAGGGCGTGACAAGATCAAGGTCCTGATGTGGGACGGCACCGGCTTGGTGATGATTTACAAACGTATTGAAGGCGCGGGCTTCGTTTGGCCGAAGCTCTCCGAGGGCACGATGACCCTGACGAAGGCGCAGTTCGAAGCCCTGTTCGAAGGGATCGATTGGAGGCGCGTCGTTTCTGCCGCGTACCACCGGCCTGCCATTTTCACCAAATCAACTACGGAGGCTGTTTGAAATGGCAACCATCCCCTTCATTCACGGCATGTTCTTCCCGGCTAACCAGACCGTGGATTATCTCGAGAAAAGATTCCTCAAGCACCTGCGCCTATTGCGGTGTGGTTTGGTCGGCCAATTCCGGAGTGGAGACGAATTGCCCGAAGATGATATCGACGAACTGCTGGAGACGAGGATCACGCATCTGGACAGGATCCGAGTTCAGAAACGTGTCAAGAAACTAGTGAAGCGCCGGCAGGAAGCGTCCGGTATGCGTCATTTGACCCTAGATGAGCGTGAACGGCTGGTCGTTCTGGCCAACGGTGTCCGGCTTGCGGAAGTTCCCACCGAACACAGAGCAGATGAGATTGCGGCGGCGCTTCAGGATGAAATGCCATGGATGGCACCTGCGACTGAACAGGTCTGGAGGGCCATGCGAAGGTCGGTTCTTGAAGGTTCTCTAGGCCTCCGTCTGCCGCCCATCTTACTTGATGGCCCTCCTGGCATCGGAAAAAGCTTCTGGGCGCGTCGACTTGGCACTCTTCTGACCGTTCCGACAACAGTCATTGAGGCTACCAACGAAAACGCCTCCTTCGGTATTGTCGGCTCGCAACGTGGTTGGGGCAGCGCAGCCCCCGGGCGTCTCATTTCCACGATACTCATGGAGCGTGTCGGCAATCCGGTTGTTGTCGTTGATGAGGTCGAGAAGTCCGGGACGGCGAAGTCCATGTCGGGCCGCGCGTTCGGGTTGTCGGAGGCGCTGCTACCACTCCTGGAACCCATGACCGCCAGAAGCTGGAGTTGCCCGTTTTATCAGGTGAAGTTCGACATGAGTTGGGTCATATGGGTGCTGACATCCAATAGCTGCCACGCGTTGCCCGGGCCGCTTCTGAGCAGATGCCCACCGATAGCCTTACGAGCGTTGACGACCGACGAGCTGGTGAAATTCATTTGGCGCGAAGGGTGTAAGCAGGGCACCAGCGACGTGGCCTTGGATGCCGCAGTCGAAGCTTTCAAGCGTGCGGGCCAGACGAGCCAGCCAAGTTTGAGAACGGCCGCACGGGTGCTACAGAGAGCTGCCGATCTCGAAAGCCACCCCACACTACACTGAACCGATTTCAGGCGCTCACTGGATGAAGGAAATGGCTTTATGACAGAATTCGAAATTGTCTTCGTTGTGTTTGGTATCGGCGCATGCATCGTGGGTGTCATCCAGGTCACCATCGCCTACCGCTCTACCACACGCGATATCGAACCTGATCCGGAGCGTGTTCGGCGATTTGTGGAACGAGGAATGGAGCTGCGGCAGAAGGCGCAGGATAAGGCGCTAGAAACCGAGAGAACGAAGGACGGAGCTACTGAGACACAGGCTGCAGATCACCCCACGCCGCGAGCGGATAGCGATTGAGCTCATCGCGTACACTGCGCCACTTTGGCATGTTTTCGTCGAGAAGCTGGATGAAACGGTCATCATGGCGCGGTGATATCAGGTGTGCGAGTTCATGAAGCAATACGTAATCGATTGCCCGAACAGGTTTCTTGGCGAGCTCCAAGTTTAGCCAAACTATCTTTTTGTCGGGATTGCAGCTTCCCCATTTGGTCTTCATCGGCCGGATGCCCCAGGTTTCGGGGACGACATCCAGGCGCGATGACCAATGCGCAAGGCGGGGAGCAGCGTGTTCCCGCAGTCGGGCTTTGTACCAGTTCTCCAGCCAGCGCCGCTGATCTGCCGACGTTGTGTCTGGCGGTACGGAAAAGCGGAGCCGATCACTGCCCACCACTTCGATCCGATGGACCTTCTTTTCCCATTGGACCACATCAAGTCTAAGACGCTTGCCGAAAACGAAGTGTGTTTCACCCGAGACGTACTGCCGGCGCGTCTGACGCTCTTGGGCGAGGAATTGTGCCTGCTTGCGGCGGACCCATTCCATCCTCGTGAGAACAGCCAGCTTAACCGCATCCAAGCTGACACTCAGAGGCGCTGCGACCCTGACCTTGCCTTCAGGCGGATAGACACCGACATGGAGGTTCTTGATCGCCTTCCAGCGGACCTCAACCGGGGTGCCGCCGATGATGTGTTGCTCAGTATTCACCATGGTTCTTCAGTATTTGCAGCAGCGTATCGACAATGTCAGGATCGGAAATCTCTGCTTCCAGGCAGCGCCTGACCTTCTTCTCTTTCATCGTATGACCGCGCCACCCATGAGGTGCGGTCGCCCGAACGGCCTCGTCAACCCGGCGCGCTAGGGCCTCATCCTGTCCCAGGTTGTCGAAAAGCGCCTTTTGACCAGGGGTTTTCATACTGTCGGGATATGTATTGCCATGCCCAGCCTTTGCGGTCCTTACCAGCTCCGCGATCTTCTCCAGATACTCCGCATATTCAATCGCACTGCTCCTGCGCTGCGCCACCAGGTCCGTCAACAACTCTGACATCTTTTCATAGAATTTGGGGTTCACCGGTGTTTCGTCGATGATCAGCTTCCGGACGTTGTTCTCAATTGCTTCGGCGACATTCTCACGCTTGCGCTTGGACAGGGCCGGAAGATCATCTGCGGCTTGGGCCCCCTTGCTTTCGACAAGGTCAATCAGGCTGATGTCATCCAGATGAGATATAACCTGAGAGTCGTCGGCGCGAATGTAATTGTCGATCAGGTGGCGCATGGCCGGCTCGTAGAGTTTCATGTCAATGGCATCGCCACTATGGAGCCGCACGGCATCCCGAACACCGATGGCGTGTTCGACCTCCTTGCGCATCTCCCCCAGTTCCAGCTCGTTGAAATCTGATCCGTCCGGCTCGGCGGCGACGTTCGTGTAGGCGCGCGCATATCGCCCGGCCAATTTGTAGAGCGCCTGCCGACGGCGTGCCTTCTCTTCCGCGTCGGGATCATTCTCGATGCCCTCGGGGCTGGAGAAGTACGCGAAGAGTTCGTCGTCGCCCTTGGGCTGCTCAACAGCATCCAGAAGCCCGAGCCAAGCGTCGCGGGCCGTGCGTAAATCCTGATCTGCCTGTTCGGCGCGGTTGGTGATCAACCCTTCGACATCCTCCTTGTCAAAGGCATCGAAAGCCTCGGACGTATAATCATCCACAGCACTTTCGATGTTCCGGAATAAATCCTTGTAGTCGACGATATAACCGAAGTCCTTGTCTTCGCCGTCCAGCCGGTTCACCCGACAGATCGCCTGGAACAGCCCATGATCCCGCATCTGCTTGTCGATATAGATATAGGTTGCCGTCGGCGCATCGAAGCCGGTCAACAGGCGACTGACCACAATCAGCAACTTCATTCGCCCGGGCTCTTTCTTGAAGAGCCGCAGTGCCTCTTCCTCGTAATCCTCCTCCGAAGTGTCACCAAGGAGGTCGGTGTAGACCCGGTGGACGTACTGCTTCTCGGTCTCACCCATACCGGTCTCTTCACCGGTGATCTCGGGCGCAGCGCGTTTATAAGAGGTGACGATCGCGCATTTGTCGGCCAGCACGGACCCGGACTTGCGGAAGATCTCGAAGAACTTGCAGGCCTCGGGGATCGAACCCGCCACCAGCATTGCGTTGCCCATCCCGGCGTTCAGGCGGGGTTTCATCTCCATATCCATGATGATGTCGTTGGCGATCTGCTCCAGCCGGTCACGGCTCGACAGCACGCGCTGGAGTGTGCCCCAGCGTTGCTTCAGCGTGGCCTTTGCGATCGGGGTCAGCCCCTTGGTCTTGGCCTCGAACCACGCGTCGATCTTGCCCGGGGCACTGATCCGCTGGTCGATATCGCGGGCTTCATAGCGCAGGTCCAGCACCACGCCGTCCTCGACGGCCTCGTCAAAGCGGTAAGGTTTGCCGATATAGGGCCCGAAGGTTTCCAGCGATGTGCCTTTGTCGGATTTTAACAACGGTGTGCCCGTGAAGCCGACGAACATCGCCGCGGGCAGCAGCCCACGCATCGCCTTGGCCAGTTTCCCGGACTGGGTACGGTGCGCCTCGTCGATGAAGACAAAGAACTCGCCTTTCGGCGCGCCGATATTGGTATTCTGGATGTCGGAGATCAGGCTTTCCAGTTCTCCCTCTTCCTTCTTGCCGAACTTATGGACGAGGGAGCAGATGATGCGGTCTGTTGGATCGGCCAGCGCCGCCATCAGGTCATTCCCCGACCGCGCGCGTCGAACCTTGTCGCCGGTGTTGCCAAAGACCTCCTCGATCTGGCTGTCTAGCTCCTTGCGGTCGGTTACCACAAGGATACGCCCGTCCGGAAACGCCTCCCTGATCCAGCGCGCCAGCATTACCATGATCAGGCTCTTGCCGGATCCTTGCGTCTGCCAGATGATCCCGCCCTCATGGGCACGCACGCGCTCCTGCGCGGCCTTCACGGCAAAATACTGGTTCGGGCGGGCGATCTTCTTGATGCCCGCGTCAAACAGGGTGAAGTCGTGGATCAACTCTAGGAACCGCGCTGGTCCCATCATCTGGGTCACGTCACGGTCGAGCCGGGCCGAGATCTCGCTCTCTTCCTTCCAGGCCAGCCAGTAGGGCTGTGGCGTCAGGATCGGGGCGTAGCGCAGCCCCTCGCTGTCGTTGCCCGCAAAGGTGACCTGCACTGTGGTGAAGAAATGCCGGATGAATTCGGGCCGCTGGTTGTCCAGGGTCTGGCGGATGCCTTCGCCCACGCCCACAGTGGATTTCTTCAACTCCACCGTACCGAGTGCGATGCCGTTGACGTAGAGCACCAGATCAGGGCGCTTGTTCCAGGCCTTGGCATCGCGGCCCTTGATGGCGACCTCTTCGGCGACGCCCATGTCATTGGCGGTCGAGTCGGCCCAGTCGATGAAGCGGACGGTGACGGGGGCCTCGCCCGGGCCGGGGGCGATGGCCACGCCATAGCGGAGCATTTCGTAGAAGCTTTGGTTGGCCTCGTAGAGCTTTGTGCCCTCGATCCGCGCCTCGCGGATCAGGCGGGTGATGGCCTGGGTGACGATGTCGGGCGCGTAGCCGCGAGAGAGGAGCCAGGGGCGCAGCAGCCCCTCCTCGATATTGGCGTTGCCGATCCGTTTCTGCCAGTCGCCGAGGTAGCGCCAGCCGAGGCCGCCTGGCGCATCGGTTTTGTGTTCGCTCAACAGGTCGATGACCCGGTTCTGCGCCTTGCGTTCCGCCTCGCCTATCATGCTCATGGGGACCTCTCCGCTCTGGAAATCACTCGTTGGAAAAATGTCGTCAGACCAGCCTGATCCGTCCGGTCAAAAGGTTCTGCATCATGCCCTCCTTCACCTGCCGCGCCTTGTCGAGGCGGGTTTCGAGGGCTTGGATTTCGGCGTCCATATCGTTCAGTATTTCGGCAATAGCCATTTGTTCGGCGGCCTCAGGAAAGTGGATTTCCGCCTCCCGGACCTGTTGAAGACTAATCTGCGGATATGCTTGTCCTGTCACGATCGAGTTAAAGTGCTTCAGATAATCTGGGCGTGAAAGCTGGTGAAAAACAAAATCGGCATTCACTTCGTCCGAGGTAATCCTAATCCGCGCAATGTGCTGGTTGATGTTGGCTTGGACGAAATCATTGGGCAAGCGAACGACCCGCCCAACATTGCCTGTAATGGTGATTAGTATGTCACCACCTGAAACTTCGCTACGCTTGATTGCGCGATGAGCCGCTTCAGAGATGAACATGGACTGCGAGAGATCCAGCCCTCGCGGTGAAACGCACTCACTTCTTAGGAAAAGGATGCCATGCGCTTCCCAACCAAACCCATATGTCGTGGGAGTTGCGCCCTTTGTGATGAAACTGGAGATGCTACTCAGTGGACGCGGCACCCACTCCCCCGAGAACCCCTGAAGGTGGCCCTTGGCGGTCAGGAGGTCCTGCATCGCACCCTGCTTGATGAGCCGCTTCTTGGCGATCAGTCGATCCAGCCCCTCGATCAACGCATCCGCATCCGAAAGCGCCTCGGCGATGGCTTCCTGTTCCCTTGGATCTTCAGGGCAAGCGAACCGATAACCAGCTATCTCCTTTTGAGAAAGCGTTGGAATTGCTCCACCAACCGCAGTTGCTGCAAGCTGAGACTGGAAGTCTTCAGAGGTAACTACATAACCCAAGAACGTTTCATTTATTCGCCTGCGCTTGAAAGTGACCATCTGCGGATTCAACGTCGCAGGAACTGACAGGCCGCGCACAATAGCAGCCTTTCCGACTGTCGACCCAGTCTTGACCAAGATGATGTCGCCATTTTCGATCTTGATCTCCGGTGACTCCTCCCATTTCTCCCAAGAGATGAACGTATTTCGCGCCAAGGTAATGCGCCCGGCCTGAATGTTGGACGGGCTCAGTGAGATTGCACCTTGCCCTTCGGCAACGATGTCATTCACCGTATACCCGCGAAAGCCAATCCTGCCGAAGATCTTGCAGACATCGCCAATAAGTTGGTATCGCCAACCTTTAGGAAGGGTGGCAGAATCGGCTGATTTAGTCGGATCAAGCACAGGCGCAAGCTTGTTCATGCTTCGAACCCCATTGCCATGAGGTGTTCGGCGACCTTCGAAGAAAGTTGATCCAAGGCCTCAGCCATTTCCGGCAAAGAATCTCCATACCGCTCAGTCAGCACCCGCACCCGCGCTGTCAGCTGTTCCGTCCGGGCCTCGACCTCGGCCTCGATCAGTTCAGCTATGTCGGTCAGCCATTTGTCGTCCACGACCAGCGCGCGGATCTCCTCCTCGGTCAGCTCAGGGTATTTCTTCAGCGTGGCCTCGGTCAAAGCCTCCTCGGCTTCCTTGGCGGCCTTCTTCGCCGCGGTCTCGGCGGCCATCAGCTTGGTGACCTGCTTCAGCAGCTTGGACTCCTCCGGCTCGACCGCGCGGTCCTTCATGCGCGCCTTGACCGAGGCCGCGGTCAGCTTGCCCGCCTCGGTCAGCGCTTCGGCCAGCAACCCGCCCTCGGCCCCGTGTTCCTCGACCAGCTCCTCGATCTCGCGGCCCATCTCCTCGGCCTTGGCTTGCGCATCCTCCTGTGCCTGCTGGAGGTCAGGGAAGAAGCGGGCGACAATCAGCCGGGGCGGGATGACATCAGCCACAAGGCGCACCTTGTTAACGGTCAGGTCGGCCTCTTCCAGCCATTTGGTCTTTTTGCCGTCGTCAGATCTTTCATGGCGAGCGGTCCGCAATTCCTTCGCGGCCCCCCAGCCGTCGTGGACGATGATGAAGACATCGTCCTGCATGACCTCGGCCCAGTATGACATGAGCCGCTGATAGGCCTCATACTGATCGATTAGCGGTGCCTCGGCAAAGCGGGTCAGCATGTCCTCGGCAAAGGTGTGGATCAGGTCCTTGGGCTTGTCGCCCATCTGGATGCCATCCATCAGCGGCGCGTTCTGCCCGGCCCAGCCGTCGAGGATGGTATGGACGTGATCGCGGAAGGCGCCGAACTCGGGGTGGTTGCGGATGGTGGCGCGGACCTCTTCCGGCTCGACCAGCGGATCGGAATATCCCGGGCGCGGGTTCGGCCCGAACAGAGTCGCACGGATGCCCGGCATGACATCCCAGAATTCCGCCAGCAGATCGATGTCGCGGTTCGGCACACCACCCTTGAGATGCGCCTCGATGTCCTGAAGGTCCTCGGGATCGGAGCCGTCGATGTAGCGCGGGATGTTCAGGTTGAAGTCGTTGCGCGTGATCTCGGCATAGGGGACGAGGCGGGAGTAGCCGGGGATTTGAACCTCGCGGGTGTATGCATCGGTAATCTTGTGGATATCGCGCTCGCGCAGGCGGTTCTTGTTGCCGTCCTTGCTGAAGCCACGGGAGGCGTCGATCATGAAGACCGGGCGCTCGGCGCAGGCGCCGGACTTGTCGAGGACGATGATCGAGGCGGGGATGCCGGTGCCATAGAAAAGGTTCGCGGGCAGGCCGATGATCGCCTTGATATAGCCGCGCTTGAGGATCTTCTCGCGCAGGGTGGCTTCGGAGTTACCACGAAAGAGCACGCCATGGGGCAGGATAACAGCGCCGGACCCGGTGGCTTTCATGGAGCCGAGGATATGGAGAAGGAAGGCAAAATCGCCATTTTTCTCCGGTGGCATGCCGAGGTCGAAGCGCCCAAAACGAGTGTCGCTGGTCAGCCCCGAACCCCAGGCTTTGGTCGAGAATGGCGGGTTTGCGACGACGAAGTCGAAGGTTTGGATCTCGGTCTCGGATGCCTTGAACTGCGGTTCGGCAATGACGTCACCCTGGGCAACATCTGCGTCCTCACGGCCGTGCATGATCATATTCATCTTGGCGAGGCCACGGGTGGTGATATCGAATTCCTGGCCATAGATGGTGAGTGCAACGTTGGCGGCATCAGCCGCCTTGAGGAGCAGTGAACCTGATCCACATGTCGGATCATAAACGGTCTGCTGCGGACTGGTAGCACGGTTGACCCCGGCGACAGCGGCGACGATGCGCGAGACCTCGGCAGGCGTATAGAACTGGCCTTTGCTCTTGCCCGATTCCGTGGCGAAGTTCCGCATCAGGTATTCGTAGGCATCGCCCAGAATATCGTCGCCGTCTGCCCTGTTGCGGCTGAAGTTCAGTTCCTCGCGGCTGAAGATGTTGATGAGCGCAGTCAGCGTCGTAACCATCTTGGTGCCACGGCCGAATTTCTCCGTGTCGTTGAAGTAGGCGCGGTCGATGACGTTCTTGAGGTCGTTGGCTTCGGCGATCCCGGCGATGGCGGTGTCGATGCCTTCCCCGATATCCTTGGTCCCGCGGAGATTCTTGAGGTCTTCGAAGGAACATCCCTGCGGCACCTCAATCAGTGCGTCAGCCTTGCCGACGCGGTCGGAGACGTACTTCACGAACAGCAGGGTGAGAATGTAATCTTTGTAGAGGGAGGCATCCATGCCACCCCGCAGCTGATCACAGCTGTCCCACAGGGATCTGTAGATGTCGCTCTTCTTGATAGCCATGGTGACTCCGCCCTTTGTCAGTTCGCCTCACGTTCTCATCGCGCGAGATGTTTTCAGGTCTAGCGCCTCCTCGTCGCGAGGAACAGAGACGCTTTGGCCGATCGGGCCACGCAGAGACCTTGAAGCTCCCGCTGCGGACGAAAAGTGGGCTGCTGAGCTACGGTAGCCAATACGACGCAGAAAAAAATTCGCAGCCAAATTGACGGTGATCCGTATTGCGAAAAACAAAATTAAGGCCTTGCGAAAAACACAACTAACCTTTCATCATCTCGTTATAAATAACCACTTTCGGCAGTAATAACGGTTTGCGAAAATATTCTTATTGCCCTTGCGAAAAAAGCGGACTATACGTCCATCTAGCGCCGTTCAAAGAAGAGGCGTCAATTTTCTGTATCAACTCGAGTGTTGACCTTCACCTTTCGGTGCGCCTATTCCTTTTCAAAAGTGATTCGCGAAGGTGTGAGGCGCTCCATTGGATTTGACCATCGATAGAGAAAGACATGCTCGTATCAGATACGAGCTTTCCCTGCGCAGTCTGACCCTGGCCGAGATTGCGAAGCGCGCAGAAGTGAGCATTTCTTCTGTCAGTGCAGTTTCACTCGGCAAAAGCAGGTCCGCGCGTATTGAGATGATCTTAGCGCAGGCATTGGCCACCCGACCAGAAGTTCTCTTTCCTGAACGCTACCCTGCCGACAATGGAGGGGACGCATGAGCTAGACACCAAGGGCTCTGGAAGAGTTGAGGCCCCGGGAGTGCAATCCCTAGGGCCTCGAAAAATCGCTCGGCGCGACACCTCATCTATCCCCGACACAAATGAAGAAGTCAAGCCTCACGCCCGTCACCCGACGGGCATGCACACTCGGGTCTTGCTTGCAAGTTTGAGCCAAGACCCTGTTTGGCCACTGGGATGATGGGATGGATACTATACAAGAGGCCTGCGCCCAACTCGCAGGCCACCATGACAGGTATGTTCAAAAACTCTCGGACGTGATTGAGCAGGCAGATCGTCAGCGCGATATCGAATACGGCAAACTGCAAACAAAGCTTTTCAAGGCAATGTCGGAAATCAAGGCATTGCGCTCAGAGCTCAAGCGCACAAGGAGCCAAGTCGAAGCCTTGAATACCCAAGTGGCGGAACAAGCGGCGCGCACTGTAGAATTACTGCATGAACAGTACAGCCCGAAATCTGAATCGGCAAAAGCAAAAAGACGTCAAGAGGCTATGCGTGCTGATGATCAGAGCGAGGGAAGCGACCCTTCTTCTTCGAGGCAAATCAAGAAGTTTGCCGTCGATCTGCCGCAAAGGCCACGTAATAGGAAAGGTCGTGGCGCGAAAAATTGGGATGGTCTTGAGCGCATCCCAATCCCGATGGAGTTCCCAAAGACGTGCCCATGCGGCTGCGGCGGCACAATTCGAGATTATGATATTGATGAAAAACGTGAGGTAGTCCCCGCAAAGTTTTATATCGCAGTGCGCAAGTATCCTCGCTATCGCTGCCGAAAAGACGATGTCACTGTCGGGACTCTGTACAAGCCTACGTTGATGCCTGGCTCGACGAGCGGGACAAGCATGCTGGCCTATTTGGTGACGATGCGCTACGGCTGGGGGATGCCCTTGTATCGGATCGAGAACATGCTCAATCATAGTGGCATCACCTATTATCGTTCAACCATGTGCAAACAAATCCGTCAGTTCGCCGTCCAGCTCAAGAATGTAGCGGCTGAACTTGAGCGCCATACCCTGGATGATGCCTTGCGGATTTTCTTCGATGAAACCGTGTTGAAAATACTGCGTCCAGGGGAAGGAAAGACCGGGCATTCCTACATGTACGCAGCCCATCGTGACGACAGTTCTTTTGGCGGCAATGCCCCAAGTTCTACGGTTTACTTCCATCGAACTTCGCGGTCGATGGCACATATTCACGGTATCCTTGGCGGCAAGTCATTAATCGTACAGCACGACGGCTATGCGGGTTATGGTCGCCTTGGTCAGATGGGCACCGATGTCGAGAACATTGTGTCGGTTGAATGCTGGGTACATGCTCGGCGCAACTTTATTAAGGCAGCGAAATCGATGGATTCGCGCCTACCAAATGAGGTTGTTGAAATAATGGCCGAGCTTTTTGATGTTGAAAACACTGTTAGAGGCCACACGCCGAATGCGCGACTAAAATACCGCAGGGAACGATCCGAGGAAGTCGTTAATCGTCTCCACTCGAAGTTGCTGGAAATATCTGCTCGTTGGCTAAAAAAAGACAGCCTCGGAAAGGCCATTAACTACACGCTTGAACGATGGGATTCTCTGACGCTTTTCTTGAGAAACGGATATATAGACCTCGATACCAATCCAGTTGAACGTCAATTCAAGCCGATCATCCTGCAACGCAAAGGTAGCCTTTTCATCGGTAGTGAAGAGGGAGGAAGTGCTTGGGCAACGATGTCCTCCCTGGTCGAGACATGTAAGCTAAATCGAGTGGACGTGTACCGCTATTTCGCGTGGATGATTGACGATCTCGCAGAAATGAGATCGAACTATCTTGACGAAGATATTGATTACAGCCGGTACTTACCGTGGAATGCGCCAGAACACTGCAAGGTGAAGCTGCCGCCCGTGAAGTAGGGCGGAGAGCGGACCTTCGCTGCGCTCTGGCTGAACGGCAGTGATGCGCAGGTCGGAGAACGCTGGTTGCCGCTCGTAGTTGGGTCGGGCTACGCAAAATTGGGGCATGGACGCCTAGGATATGTAGCCCTCTGCAGACAAGTTGCTTGACAGCGTACGAACATAACTATTTCTTCGTCATGATTTGGTAGCGGGGCATTTGCAGTTAGAGTAATGGCCGTCGTAGTTCGCCCTTTCGATGGATCATTCTCAGCTTCGCGAGACATAGCATGATTACAGAACAGCATATTCAAGAGGGGCTTAGTCGATCGTACATACAAGCAGTCGCAGGGATTGCTGGTGTAAACTTACTCGCCGATCGTGAATTTGACTATGGTTTTGATGGAACTTTTAGAAAAGTCTCTTTCAGAGGCGATCGAAGGGTAGAAAATAGCTTTCCTTTAGACTTCCAATTAAAGTGTACTAAGAATTGGCAACTGGATGGTGGGTGCATCGTATATGATCTGGAAAGTAAAACCTATAATGACTTAGT